>Ga0265780_10001905_pt1 | contig 28895 bp, 18 predicted proteins | sample P1T30metagenome_FD_192432 | JGI IMG/M metagenome (GOLD analysis project Ga0265780, IMG submission 192432) | Plant litter microbial communities from East Loma Ridge, Irvine, California - P1 T30 | ecosystem: Environmental > Terrestrial > Plant litter > Unclassified | place: USA: California... | reverse complement strand
CAGACCGATGGGATTCGGAAACCGAACACACCTGCGCCCCTGGTCGCCGTTTCCAGATCGGCGTCGTTCATAAAGCACTCCCCGCCAATGAAGGTTGCGGGGTACGCTGGAAACATGTAGGCACTTGGACAGTCATACCATCTAACATTGAGTAGTTCGTCGAACTAATTCTTATCAGAAATTTAGACCAAAGAATTCTTCGAGCTTTTCGCCAACATAGTCGAAATGTTCGGCGCCGAGCGCCGGGTAAAGGCCGATCCAGAAGGTATTGTTCATCACCCGATCGGTCTGCGTGAGGTCGCCGACGACACGGTAGTTGACGTGCTCGAAATAAGGCTGGCGCGTCAGGTTGCCGGCAAATAGCAGCCGCGTGCCAATCTTGTTTTGGTCAAGGAAGCGGGTCACGTCCACGCGCTTGGCATCGACGCCGTCGCGCAGCATCAGTGGGAAGCCGAACCACGATGGATCCGAATTTGGCGTCGCTTCGGGCATGATGAAGATCTCTTCCAGGCTCTTCAACCGCTCGGTGAGCAGCCCAAAATTTCGCCGGCGGGCAGCGATAAAGCCTTCCGCGCGGTCGAGCTGCGCGAGACCGCAGGCCGCCTGCATGTCGGTGATCTTCAGATTGTAGCCTAGGTGCGAATACACATATTTGTGGTCGTAGCCAAACGGCAGCGTGCCATGCTGCTGGCCGAAGCGCGAACCGCAGGTGTTGTCGCAGCCCGGCGCGCAATAGCAGTCGCGGCCCCAGTCGCGGATTGATTCGATCAGCGGACGCAGCTCGGCCGACTTAGTGAACACCGCACCGCCTTCGCCCATGGTCATGTGATGCGCCGGGTAGAAGCTGAGCGTTGCTACGTCGCCCCAAATGCCGACCAGCTTGCCGTCATAGGTCGCGCCGAGCGCATCGCAACAATCCTCGACCAGCCACAAATCATGCTCGTCGCAGATACGGCGAACTTCGGCGAGATTGAACGGGTTGCCGAGCGTATGCGCGATCATGATCGCACCAGTCTTCTCGGTGATCGCCGCCTCGATCAGGCTGACGTCGATATTGTAGGTCGGTACTTCGACGTCGACGAACACCGGGATCAGGCCGTGCTGGATCGATGGGTTGACCGTAGTCGGGAAGCCAGCCGCGACGGTGATTATTTCGTCTCCAGGCTTCAGACGACGATCGCCGAGCTTGTGGCTAGTTAGGCACGACAGTGCGAGCAGGTTCGCGGACGAACCCGAGGTGGTGGTCAGAACGAACGGCGCGCCGACCATCTTGGCGAGCTTCGCTTCGAACTCGGTGTTGAAGCGGCCGGTGGTCAGCCAGCCGTCGAGCGACGCCTCGACCATCATCTCGATCTCGGGTGCACCGATCACTTTGCCCGCGGGCGGGATCACGGATTGACCAGGCATGAACGGCTTGGGCGCGAATTGCTGCTCGGCATATTGGCCGACCAGAGTGCGGATCTGCTTGCGAAGTTCGTCAGCGGTCATTGAAATAGGTCCTATGCGGAAAGGGTTTGGCTGGCGCCGGCAAAGCGCTCTAGCTCTTCAAGCGAATAAGCGTGCATATCCGCCCCGGAAAGCCATGCGCGATGCCAAGTAACGATCCGGTCGAGAGTTTGCGACAACGACCAGCGTGGCTGCCAGCCGAGCCCGAAGCGCGCCTTGGAGATGTCGAGCTTGAGGTAATTGGCCTCGTGCGGCTGAACAGACTCGTCGCATGTCCAATCGGCGCCATTGCCCCAACGCGCGCACATGCGTTCGACGATCCACTGTACCGGTTGTGCATCTTCGTCGCGGGGACCGAAGTTCCACGCCTGGGCGGTGGTAGGATCCGCCCACAGCGCTTGGCACAGCACGAGATAGCCCGACACTGGTTCTAGCACGTGTTGCCACGGCCGGGTCGCGAGAGGGTTGCGGATCAGCACCGGATCACCTTCGGAAACCGCACGCAGAATGTCCGGGATCAGCCGATCGGCCGCCCAGTCGCCCCCGCCAATGACGTTGCCGGCACGGCCCGAGGCGAGCGCGGGCTGGCCATCGCCAGTAAAGAACGACCGGCGATAGGCTGACGTCACCAGTTCGGAACACCCCTTTGAGTTGCTGTACGGATCATAGCCGCCCATCGCCTCGTCTTCGCGGTAGCCCCAGACCCATTCGCGGTTCTCGTAGCATTTGTCGGTCGTCACCACGCAGACTGCGCGGACCGACGATGCCTTGCGGACCGCCTCGAGCAAGTGGACGGTGCCCATGACGTTTGTGGCATAGGTGCCGACCGGATCGTCGTAGGAGGCGCGCACCAACGGCTGCGCCGCCATGTGGATGACGATCTCGGGATCGGCTGCGGCCAACGCGGTCTCCAGGGCTTCGCTGTCGCGGATGTCGCCAATGATCGACGTCATACCGGCCGCGACGCCAGCGACCTCGAACAGCGCGGGGTTGGTCGGGGGGGCGAGCGCGAAGCCGGTTAGCTCTGCACCCATCTGCTGAAGCCAGAGCGATATCCAGCTACCCTTGAACCCCGTGTGGCCGGTTAGAAAGACGCGCTTGCCGGCCCAGAAGGCGGGATCGACGTCGCCCTTGGTCGCGATCGGTGCAGTCATGGCGGCAGTTACCATATCCGCCACGGGGCTTTGCCGCTCTGCCACAGGCTTTCGAGATGCTGCTTATCGCGCAGCGTGTCCATAGGCTGCCAGAAGCCGTGATGCTCGTACGCCATCAGTTCGCCGTCGGTTGCCAGCGTGCGCAGGGGCTCCTGTTCCCAAGTGGTCGAATCGTTTTTGAGATAGTCAAGCACTTTAGGCGACAGCACGAAATAACCGCCATTGATCATGCCGCCATCGCCCTGCGGCTTTTCGAGGAACTCGGTGATCTGGCCACCCATGATCTGCAATGCGCCGAACCTCCCGGGCGGATAGGTGGCGGTCAGCGTCGCCGCTTTGCCGTGGCTGCGGTGGAATTCGATCGACTTGGTGATGTCAATATCGGCAACGCCGTCGCCGTACGTGAAAAAGAAGAACTCCTCGTCCTTCACGTGATCGGCAACGCGCTTAAGGCGACCACCGGTCATGGACTCGTCGCCGGTATCGACCAACGTGACCTTCCAAGGCTCGGCGCGCTTCTCGTGCACGATCATCTTGTTTGCCTTCATGTCGAAGGTAACGTCGGACATGTGCAGGAAGTAGTTCGCGAAATACTCCTTGATCACATAACCCTTGTAGCCGCAGCAGATGATGAACTCAGTGACGCCATGCGCCGCGTAGATCTTCATGATGTGCCACAGGATCGGGCGACCGCCGATTTCGATCATCGGCTTGGGGCGCAGACTGGTCTCTTCCGCAAAACGCGTGCCGAGACCACCGGCCAGAATGACTGCCTTCATCGTCCTACCTCAATTCGAGCTGACAAATGCATCGGAGAAAAAGCGCTTGGCCGGAAGGCCGAGCGCCAGAAGTGCATCGCGTGCAGATGTAATCATGGCGTTCGAGCCACATGCATAGACGACCGTATCATCGGGATCGATCCCCTGACGGATCGCTGCGTCGTGAACATAACCCCGCGCGGCGCTCCAATTGGCATCGGTGCCCGATAGCAAGTGGTGGATGCCGACGTCGAGGCCCAATCCGACTGGGTCCCAGCAAAAGCTCTCGGCTTCGCGGTTGCCCCAGAAGACAGTCAGTCGGTGCTGCGCGGCGCGGTCGGGATCGGTTGCGAGCTCTTCGAGTAGCGCCTTTACGGGTGCGATGCCGGTTCCGGTCGCGAGGAATACAATATTGGTCGGCCCTTCTTCGCGTAGGAAGAAGGTACCGAACGGCCCCTCGATGCGAAGCAGGTCGTTGACCTTGGCGCGCTCGAACCAGTATTCGCTGAGAACTCCCCCTGCGTAGCGCTTGATGATTAGTTCGAGCAGGCTGTCACCACGCGGTGCATTGGCGAGCGAGTAGCTGCGACGCACACCCTCGGCAATGACATCAACATATTGGCCAGCGAGGAAGCGCATCGGTGACGCCGGCGGTGTCTTTAGGACGACGCGAACAATATCGGGAGAGAGCCGTTCGATCGACACGATCCGGCTCGCCATCGTCTTGATATCAATATCCGCAAGGCGATCGAGCGGCTCGATATCCAGCGTGACGTCACTTGTCGCCGAACGGCAGCATGTCAGTATGACACCGCTGTTCGCTTCCTGGAGCGTCAAGCTTTCCTCGTGGCGCAGGATTTCGGTCGTGCCTGCCAGGACCGGAGCCTTGCAAATGCCGCAGCGACCCGTGCGGCAGCTATATTCGAGGACGATCCCTTGCGCGCGCGCGGCGTCCAGGATCGAAACCGTCGGGTCGGTAGGAAACGATCGATCGTTGCTGAGAGTGGCCATATACATAGAAAGGCGCCTGATAAGCGATTGTTACGTACAGTCCAGCGCTTACCCCCTGGCCAGAGGGTATCCGCAAATCTGTAGCGCAAATCTGTAGCATTGTCGCGGGGGGGCAGGCAGGGTATGACCCGGTTGGAACGACCGGGCGGGCAAGGGGTCGATCGAAAATTACAATTTCGGACGTCTGTCATCAGCCCACCGCCTAGGTTACCCAATTACCAGTCTGTGTTTTAAGCAATACGCCGTTCATGCGTACTCTTATAACCTAAGCGGGGGGTGACGAGCAGGATACGCTTTGCGATAGGCAGGCTCGCCCGTGTGTTGGATTTTGATGTATGAAGATTGCTATTGTTCATGATTGGCTCACGCTCAAAGGCGGCGCCGAGACATGTCTTAAAGAGTTTCTCGACATGTACCCACAGGCAGATATTTTCTGTGTCGTCGACTTTATGCCTGACAGCGACCGTGGCTTTCTGAAAGACCACAAGATTACGACCAGTTTCATTCAGCGGCTTCCTTTTGCTGCAGGGCATTACCGGTCGTATCTACCGCTGATGCCGCTCGCGATCGAGCAGCTTGATGTAACAGGATACGACCTGGTGATCAGCTCGTCAGCGGCAGTTGCCAAGGGTGTCGTAACCGGACCGGACCAGATACACGTTGCGTATACATACAGCCCGGTCCGCTATGCTTGGGATTTGCAGCACCAATATCTTGGTGAGGCAAGAATGACCAAAGGCCTCAAGAGCATCTTTGCTCGGGCCATTTTGCATTACATTCGGCTGTGGGACTCGCGTACCGCAAATGGTGTCGATCATTTCATCGGCATTTCCAATTTCATAGCCCGCCGTATCCGCAAGGCTTACGGCCGCGACTCAACGGTTATCTATCCGCCCGTCAACATCGACCGCTTCACGATCGGTGAAACACGCGACGATTTTTACGTGACCATGTCACGCCTTGTTCCGTACAAACGCATTCCGCTTATCGTCGAGGCATTCGCTGATATGCCTGATCGCCGGCTGATCGTCATCGGTGACGGTCCGGAAATGGAGGCAGTAAAGGCAGCCGCTGGACCAAATGTCACCATCATGGGGCGTCAGCCTGACGATGTTGTTGTTTCGCATCTCCAACGTGCCAAAGCCTTCCTGTTTGCGGCGGAGGAAGATTTCGGCATCGCGCCGTTGGAAGCACAGGCCTGTGGAACGCCGGTCATTGCGTATGGCAAAGGCGGCGCCTTGGAGACCATTCGCGGCCATGACGGCGCTGATCAGACCGGCGTGTTTTTTGGTGAACAGACAAAGGCTTCGATAGTCACGGCGATCGAACATTTCGAACGCCGCGAAGCGACTATCACTCCTGCTACGTGCCGTGCCAATGTCGAGCGATTTTCAACCGAACGTTTTCGCCGGGAGTTTGCTGCGTTCATTGATGGCGTTACGCAACAGGCACCCGCTGACGCCGCCTACACGAATGCCATGTCAAAGCGTATCGCACCACAGCCCACGGAACATGAAACCGGCTTGGTGCGCCTGCACCAGATCGATCACCATGATGAAGTGCGTCGCCCAAGCCGGAGCGTTACGGTTGGTTCGTGATGCCAACGGCGCAACCGTAACGAAGCGATCCGCAGGAGGCGTGACTGGTACCGTGCCAATATCCTCGGTCCGAGTGATAATCGGCAGACGATTGCCATCGTGACCGTCGATCCGCGCCCAGCGCGGAATGACCAGCACAGTCCCGTCGCTACCCATGTGCCTGGCATCACGACGAACCTGGAAACCGGCTTGCACCTGATCACCACCGCGTACCGGCAAACTTATCAGGACGAAGGCTGCCGCTGCGGTTGTACCATATGCTTTGGTCGCGAGCATCGCGTCAGGTTCTCGAGCCAGGCGTAGATTGTCGCCGTCTGTGCCGGTGCGCGAGCGGATTGGCATTGCGGTGTCGGCAATCCGCCATATGGGATCTTGCCAATCGGCTGCGGTGAAATTGGGATCAGCCAGCATGGTGCGCGTGTCATGCAACCGCATCGGCATCCACCCCAGTTCGTATCCGGTGCTGCGTTTCATACTGAACGCGCCCGCACCTGATGCCCAAGCCGTAACTTCCGATGGATTGGCAGGGCTCAAACCAATTTGATGGACGAACATATCGAAGAGCGCCACGCTTGCACCGGTGCCCACTTCGACGATGTGCCGCCCGGCAATGGCCTTGCCCGTGTTCAGCAACCACCCGCCATGCAACCGGACCATAGCGCCATTGCCCGAGCAGCTGATGACGGGCGACACCCATTCCTTGCCTTCGTGATGGCAATCCGTCGCGGTGACGAGGCCGGCACTCACCGCGTACAGCTGGCGAGTATAGTCGATCGAGCAGCCGATCAGCTGCAGCGATCCCGATGGCTGTCCCATACGCACTGCCACACTCGAATTGTACAGCGTGCAGCCGAAGAAGCTGTTGCGTTCGCCATTGTCTTCAACCGACGGCCAGTCGATGCACCGTGCGCATTCGAACACCTCGCAGTGCACGAAAACATTGTTGTAGCCGCGGTTGCCGAATCGAATGCCGGTGCCGCAATTGGACACGGACATGTTTTCGATCATCATCTGCGCAGCGGTCGCGACCGTATCGGTGTCGAAATCCAGTCCTATGCTGTCGGTGCCGCTACCGCCGCCACGCAGATGGATGGCGCCAGATATCATGCCCTTGCGGCCATAATTGTTGGCGGGACCGCTTCGGGTAACCGAGCTGGCGGTGACGCGCAGGCATCGGCCACTGACGCCGGTGAAGTCGAGCAAGGCCTGCCCCCACAAAGAAGCGCGTGATGCATCAAGCACGATCGTCGAACGGCAACGATAGGCAATCCTTGGCTGCAAGTGAACAATCCCGCCATTCGCCCTGGCAGAGACAGCATCGATCGCACGCTGGATCGCGGCGGAGTCGTCCGTGACACCGTCACCGATCGCGCCGTAGTGTTCGGGCGTTACACTGGCTTGGTCTGCGGCCCCGTGACGAGGAACAGCGAGCGCTGCGTCGTCGGCACGTGCAGTGGATCCTACCATCAGCGGAGCAGAGGACAGGGCAGCAAGCAAAGAACGCCGCGAGGTTGATAGTGGTGGCAAAATATTGAAGATCCTTTTGCACGATCATGAAAATCGGTACCGATTCTGCGATGTCGCGGTGGATTGGCACTCCTACGCGCGGTTCGAGGCCTCGTTTCACGCCTGATCGTGCTTCAAGCGCCTTCCACCTCGACGGCGTCCTTATCTGGGCCTGTTATTCAGTCTAAGTTCGTCATAAACGACCCCGGCAGCCTTATCGGCCAATCATATGGACTGAAACATGAATGCAACCCATCGCGGTCGTGGCGTATCCGCCCGCTCGGGCCGTAGCCGTTCTTCTGCAAAGCCGCGTGGCTTTCGCTCGGGATTTGACGGACGGACATCCTTGACGGGCAAAGCACCGCTAATCGCGACCGGCGGATATTTTGTCGTGCTGGCGTTGTTCGGCGGTGGTCTGGCTGGGTGGACGCCAGGCTACATGCTGGTCTGCATCACGATTGTAGCCGCGATCGTTGCGCTGGCATGGCGAGACGGGTTTCGCGCGCTCGATGACACGCCGCCTTTGGCCAAGACCGCATTGATTGGCATTGCCGTATTGCCCTTGCTGCAACTGATGCCGTTGCCGCCTGAATGGTGGCAGGCACTACCGGGGCAAGGGGTCCGTCATCAAGTGCTGACGCTCGCAGGGCTCGGGAAAAGCTGGCAGCCCTTGTCGGTCGAACCTGTCGGGACTGCGATCTCGGCGGTGCTCACGATCGGTTTTGCAGCGCTTGTCGCAATGCTCATGAGCTTGAGCGACAGGGATTTTCGCAACGTACTGCTTTTGGCGTTCGGACTGGTGCTGTTGGGCATTCTTGTCGGGATGGTGCAGGTCGTCACCGACGGTCAGTTTCCCAATCCGCACGGTATCGTCATGGGACCGACGTTGCAGGGCTTCTATGCCAACAAGAACCATATGGCCGTCATCCTCGCCGTTACCATCCTCCTGGCCGGATTCGTCGTTGTCCCCCGCTTCTTCGTTTCGCATCGCCGGCTCTGGGTCAGTCTCGGATACATCGCGTTCGTGGTGGTTTGCATCATCTCGACTAACAGTCGCGCCGGATTGGCATTGGGCGGAGTGGCGGCGTTGATTGTGCTGCACGACCAGACCCGCCAGATTGACTGGCGCTACAAGATCGCAGGGCTTGCGGTGCTGGCATTGCTGGCTGGGCTGATCCTGTCGACGGCTGCATTCGAACTGCTGTTCGGACGGTTCGAGGATGTCGACAACGACCTGCGCTGGCGCTTCACAATTTGGTCTTGGCCGCTTGTTGAGCGCTACTGGATATCAGGTAGCGGCGCTGGGTCATTCGTGACGCTGTTCTCGGCCAATGAACAACTCGCATGGGTGAAGCCGACATTCGTAAACCATGTGCACAATGAATATGTGCAGCTGGTGATCGAGTTCGGCATGGCCGGTATCGCGGTGCTGTTGGTGTTACTAGCGTCGCTTGTTCGTCCGCTTGTCCTGTGGTGGCGGTCGCCACGGACCACACGGGAGCACGCACTGATGACGTTCGGCTTTGCCACCATCCTGCTCTTCGCGCTGCACAGCGCGGTCGATTATCCGCTACGCCGTCCGGCTGGCTGGGCGTTCCTGGCACTCGCCTTAGTGGCGGTCTATCGGGGATACCGTTCGAGCACCGGTGGCGCGGCTGCGGTGGAACGGGCGGAAACGACTTGATGGAAGATCATGGCTGCTGCTACGGCAGCTAATCTTCACAGTATCGTGTCTATTTTCGTAAAGGGTGTGCGTGTGCGCCTCAAGATCTTATCGACCTGGGCGCTGGCTGCATGTGTGGCAGGATGTGCGGGTGGCTCCAATGTCCCGGTCGGCCAGACCGAACTGCCTTCCGCCCCGCAGACGCGACCGGTCCCAGTTACCCTGAATGAGTATCTGCTCGGGCCTCTCGACACTATTTCTGTAAACGTATTTAACGAACCGACACTGAGCGTTGCCGAAGCCGGCGTGTCGCTCAGCGGCAAGGTTTCGTTGCCGCTGCTCGGCGAGATGCCGGTCTCCGGCCGTTCGACCGGCGAAGTGGCGACGATGATCACCAGCGCGCTCAACGCGCGTTATCTGCGGAATGCGCGTGTCTCGGTCTCGGTCGAGCGAGCGGCCAATTTTACAGTTACCATCGACGGCGAGGTGAAGAAGCCGGGCGTCTACCAGATCCCTGGCGCGCGCTTGACTTTGGTCCAGGCCATCGCTCTGGGCGAAGGGGTAAGCGATCTCGCCAAGCTGGACGAAATCCTGATCATCCGCGAGATCGAAGGCAAGCGCTATGTCGCGCGCTTCGATCTGGCCGAAATTCGCGCTGTGAGGATGATTGATCCGCAGATTCAGCAGGGTGACATCATCGTCGTCGGTTACTCGCGCGGCGGGGCGCTGACCCGTACGCTGATAGGCACGCTGCCAGGCGTAGCGGCGCTCTTCGTGGCGCTGCGTCAGTGATGCGTACGTGCATCATCCTGCCACACGCTAGTATGACGCAGAGCGCGATGGCCCTGTGCGTCAAATTGTCCCATTGAACGAGGCGTTCCGCACAATGCAGTTTCCGTTTGCCGGAGCCGGTGCACCGACCGAACCGACCATGACCCCGGGCGCAGCAACTGCGTTCGAGGGCGATAGCAGCGCCAGCACGCTTCGCGAGATCTGGGCGGCGGTCTATCGGTCGCGATACTGGATCGCAGGAATTTTCGCGGTCTGCATCGCGCTGGGCATCACGCTGGCACTATTGTCGACGCGCCTGTACCAGGCAACTGCGTCAATCGAAGTGCGCCAGGAGGCCGAGAAGGTTCTCGGTACCGAGCAGGATCGCGAGGATTCGAGCTCCCGGGCGGACGCCGAGCGCTTCTTGCAAACGCAGCTGGATATCATTCGCAGTCGCGGTGTCGCTGAGGCAGTTGCCGAGAGCGAAGGGTTGTTCCGCGGCGAGGCGTTCCTTAACACGATGCGCGTTCCCGACGCCGACGTGCAGGTTCCGCTGGGCATGTCGCCGCGCGACGCGCAGCGCGCCCGCGTCATCAAGGCCCTGCGCGACAATATGCAGGTGCGCTACACCGGGACCACGCGGATCGCGGCGATCTCGTTCACCAGTCCAGACCCGCGGCTGTCGGCACGCATCGCCAACAGCTATGCGACCTCCTATATCCGCAACAACCTAGCGCGTAAGGCGGGTAGCTCGGTCTATGCCCTGGACTTCCTGCGCGACCAGCTTCGCGAGGCGCAGGCACGGCTTGCCAAGTCCGAGCAGGAGGTTGTCGATTACGCGCGGCGTACGCGGATCGTCGATGCAGGCAATGCGGCGGGCAATGCCACCACCAGCGACGCTAGCGCGCGCCCGCAGTCGTTGATCACCGCGCAACTCGTGCAGCTGAACCAGGCTTATTCCACCGCGGTGGCCGATCGTATCTCTGCCGAGCAGAAATGGGCCAACGTATCACGCTTGCCGTTGCTCAGCGTGCCCGACGTGCTGTCCAACAACGCGATCCAATCGCTGATCGAGCGTCGCGCGCAGATTCAGGCGCAATATCAGCAGCAACTTTCGACACGCCGGGCAGATTATCCTGCCGTAGTTGAGGCGGCTGCGCAGGTGAAGGCGCTAGACCGACAGATCACCACGCTGGCACGCAGCATTCGCGACGGCATCAAGAATCAGTATGACATCACGGCGTCGCGCGAACGCGAACTGAATAGCGCGATCGACGGGCTGAAAAACAGCACGCTTTCCGAGCAAAAGCAGGGCATCGAACTGTCGATCCTGCGCCGCGAGGCCGACACCAACCGTCAGCAATATGAATCGCTGCTGCGTCGCTACAATTCGGTTAATGCGGAATCAGGCATTCAGACCAACAACCTGTCATCTGTTGATCAGGCACAGGTTCCCGATCGTCCATCATGGCCGAAGCTGCCGCTCAACATCGCGCTCGCGCTAATTGTGGGAATGCTGCTGTCGGCGCTGTTCGTCTTCCTCCACGAAAAACTGTTCAGTCGCGTGCGGACACCGGACGAAGTGCGCGCCGCTTCGCATCTGTCGATCCTTGGCGTGGTGCCGTCGACGGACAGCCCCGAGGGCGAACTGGCCGACCCAAAGTCGTTCCAAAGTGAAGCTTACAGCTCTGTGCGGACTGGGCTTTCGTTGAGTAAGGGCGGGGTGCCGCAAGCCATGATGGTGACCAGCACACAACAGGGTGAGGGTAAGTCAACTGCGTGCCATGCCCTCGCGCTCAGCTTTGCGCGTCTCGGCAAGAGGGTGCTTATCATCGATATCGATCTGCGCCGTCCCAACGTCCACCGCCTCTTCAGCGTGAAGAACAAGCAGGGCTTCAGCAATGTACTGGCGGGCCAGCTGGCAATGAACGACGCAATCCGCCCGAGCGGTGTGAGCGGGCTCGACATGGTCGTCGCGGGCGACATCCCCCCCAATCCCGCCGAACTGATCGGCAGCCCGCAGCTTCCCGTCCTGCTCAGCGAACTGCGTCAACGCTACGACCTCATCCTGTTCGATTCAGCGCCTGTTATGGGACTTGCTGATGCGATCGTCCTGTCGAGCGAAGTCGATGCGACGGTGTTCGTCATCGAGTCCGGCCGCAACCCGGCAAGGACAATTCAGGTCGCGCTTGGGCGTCTGGCTCAGGGTGGCGGGACGATCATTGGCGCGGTGTTGCTGAAGTTCGATCCAGGCCGCTTCGGTTATGGCTACGGCACCGAATATGGCTATAAATATGACTATGCCGCGCGGAATGACTGAGTTGTCGCGTCTGAGACGCGGGATTACGAGCGTTCTGGCAGCAGCGGTGGTTTTGCCGGTCGTGGTTTATCTCTCGAAAGCTTCGACTGCGGTGACGGTGGTACGGGCGCAACGCGAAAGCGCGCTGATCGCGCCAGCCATTCTAGGAGCGTCCGCACCGGGTTCGTCGACATCCGTCGCTGCCCGGGGGCCCATAAGGCCACAAAACGGGCTCCTAACCGAGGCCATGATCCGCAAGGCAATCGCTGCCCGACCTCTAGATCAGGTGATCGCAAACGTCGCAATGGTGTGGGCGGTAAAGGGGCAGGCGCCACAAGGCTCGTCGGTTGTCGTCGCCAATGGAAAGGCTGAAAAAGCGCGTCTGAACACGTGGATGCCGGTGGTCGCACGACTGGGATGGCGTGATACCGCTGCCCAGTTCAATCGCCTGTACGTTGCAGCTGCCACGGGCGATATCGCGACGGTCATGGATGTCAGCGAATCGTTGTTACGTCGTCAACGAGGGGTGGATCAGATCACGCCGGTCATGGCCATTGCAGAAACAGATCCTCAGATCAGTCTGGAACTGATCGCACGCCTGCAACGCAAGCCGGGATGGCGCGCCGCCTATCTCGTTACGACAAACGTCCTGGTACGGCCGGACCAGCGCGTCGCTCGGTATAAAATGCTGCGCGAACTCATGCGGCGAGGCGATCGGCTGGGCGATGATGAAGTCTTCGCAAATGTCACCGCGCTCGAACGTGGTGCCCTACCCAATCTCGGCTTTGCCCTGTTAAAAGCAGCGCGACCCGGCGTGACCAGCCCGTTGAACGATCCCGAATTTCGGAGAGCAGCAACCAATTCCGCGGGCGGCGTTGCTACGGTTCCCTATGACTGGCAACTGTTGACGGGTGAAGGCTTTAGCACAGATGCATTTATCGAGCATGGTCAAAGCTCGTTGGAAATTAAGTGGAACGGCCGCGGCGTGCCTGTTTTCGCACGGCAGCGGACGTCAGCCGGTCCGGGTCGCTACGTCCTAGACATTGGAATCGAACCCCACACCATAGCGGACATAGCGGCAGTCCAGTTCCGCTTAGTGTGTGATGGAACGGTCATCGGGTTCCGTCAGGATGGACCATCGCCAACGCGGCTGTCGACGCTGCAGCCGGTGCCATGCGCGTATCCGGTCTTCGAGATCGCTGGCGAGGTTCAGTCCTCATCAATGCCGCGCACGGTTGCGCTTCATGCCCTTCGCTTGCGCCCTGTGGCATAAGCGACGACGGAAGGCTGCAAATGGCAACGTCGATCGATCGAAGCGCTTTTAGCGTATTATCCCGACCAGCGCGATCGCCCTACACCTGGGGCGGCGAAAACTTGGTCCACAGCTTGTATTTCAAGCTTTTGCTGTTGCTTGCGCCTATCCAGAGCGTTCTACTGACTTCGGTTCAGGGAACCACTGCAGCATTTATACTGATTTTGAGCGCTACTGTAATATTACTACGTGGTGAGTCGCGCTATGCCCGGATACTGATATTCATTATAGGCTTTTGGCTTGCCTATATTTTATACATGGTACTTAGTCTTTCCGGATACATGATCGATGCACCCAACTTTGGTATCGTTCGGACCATACGAAATGTGTATGTTTACGGGATACTGCGCCAGACGCAGGTTACGCAAGGTATATATCTATTTTCAGCCATGCTATTTGGCTTTCTTGTTTACAACTATTTCCAAGAGGCTTTCATTAAATTTGCCTATTTTGGAATATTGCTGTTGGCGATGTACGGATTTTACGAGTTCGTCTTTTACGCGATATTCCATACAAACGGCGATATTCTCTCGAACCGAAACTTTGGCGACCTCGATACTGCCGCTGCAGGTGCGGGCGAGGGGGCCTTTGCAACGGGCAGCATGGTGCAGGGATCCAATCTCTTTGGTTCAGGATTCATGCGTTTGAAGAGCCTGACGGGCGAGCCATCAATGTACGCGCTGAGTGTGACCCCATTTGCAGTTTACGCTTATGCCCGGCGCTGGTGGTTGCTCTTTGCCATACTGGCACTCTCTCTGTTGCTGTCGACATCCAGTACGGCGGTGATTGGTTTAATCGTGGGCCTAGCCTATGCCGAAGTGCGGCAGCGACAGGAATTCATCCTGTACATAGCAGGCGCGACCATTGTTGTCGTTCTGCTATACATAACGTCGGATCCGGTTTATCAGGCGCTCAACACTTTGCTGTTCGAGAAGCTCGATACCGCGTCTGGCAACGAGCGGTTGATGCTGTTTACCAACAATGTCGGGTTGATCTTTGACGGTAATGTGGTCAGAGCGATGTTTGGCGTCGGGTTCGGTACGGTGCGCTCGACTGACATGTTTTCCAACCTGCTGGCCAATATCGGGATTGTTGGGCTGCTGGCATATAGCGCTTTGCTGCTCGCCCCGTGTTTCCTCTTGCGCAAAGCCCCGGACCGCGACGCTATCGTTGCGACCTTGATATCGCTATACATTATGGAAATGGCGACTGTGTCAGAATTCGCTTATTTGCCGCCCTGGTTCATGATCGCGCTTGCTTATGTCCGATTGCGAGAGCAAAAACGCCTAAGGTTTGCAGCGCCCGGTGCCGCGTCGGTACGGATATGATGCGGCGAATGCCAAAGCTCGTTCTCAACGGCCGCTTTCTAGGTCGACCCGTGACGGGGGTGGAGCGGCTTGCGATCGAGTTGGCCGACGCTCTCGGATATCGTCTTGACGCTGCACGTGGACCAGACGGCACTCAGTCCGCCAGTCTCGAAATCCTTTCACCGTTACCGGATCTGGCTGCTGTTGTCGCTGCGGCCTCCACGCGCTTTCCCCACAGTCCTGTGCATGCAATTGGTCAACGCGCAGGCCATGCCTGGGAGCAGCGCGAACTTTGGCGGGCTCGCCCCGACGCTTGGCTATTGAACCTGTGCAACACGTCGCCAATCCTTCGTCGGCGCCAAGCCGTAGTGATCTGTGACGCGCAATTCATTCTCCATCCTGAGTCTTATTCGCGCGCGTTCCGCTGGTGGTATCGCTTCGCTTTGTCGATCGCGAGCCGCCGTGCGGGCGCCTTGTTTACGATTTCAGACTTCTCGCGGCTGCAACTGGAACGCTTCGGTGTCGTTCCGAAGGGCAAAGCTCAGGTCTTGCGGCTAGGGATCGATCATCTCGCGCGTGTTAAAGCGGATGATGGTGTCATCGCGCGCCATGGCCTCGACCGTCCATATATCCTGGCAATCGGGTCGCTGGCCCGGCACAAAAACCTGCGGCTATTGATTGATGCCTTCTGCGAAGCGCGTCCTGCCAACGTGAATCTTGTTATCGCCGGCGGAGGCAATGCCCGCGTTTTCGGCGATGCAGGACTACGTGAGGGTGAGAATATCCGCTATCTTGACCGGGTTAGCGATGGTGAGCTCAAAGCATTGTACGGGCATGCCTTGGCCTTCGCCTGCCCGTCGCTCTCCGAGGGCTTTGGGTTTACGCCGCTCGAGGCGATGAGCCTGGGATGCCCCGTGATCGCAACCACTGGCGGCGCGGTTCCTGAAATCTGCGGCGATGCGGCGCTCTACGCTGATCCAAGCGATCCGTCCGCATGGAGCAGTGCCCTGACGCGAATGGTATGCGAGGTAGATCTTCGCAACGATCTTAGCGCAAGAGGCCGGGTAAGGGCAGCACAGTATACCTGGCACGATGCAGCGGGGCAGATGCTTGATACGATTGCGGCGCTCGAGACGGCCAATGCGAGCTGACACAGTTGCGCTTGGTACCGTAAGGTAGGTTCCGAGTGCCCGAATTAGCATAGGGCTGTTTCCGTCCGGTCTTGGTACATCCACTCCAGCGTATCTGCGAGGTCACGCGGGCGCCATTGCGGCAGAGTGGCGCGTAACCGGGTGACGTCACCGCCGAGCACCGGCACGTCGTTGGCCCGTACGAACGCGGGGTTGACCCGTACCTCGATCCGGTGCCCGCTCATCTGGCGCAACGCCCCGAGAATATCGTCGATCGAGCGTACCGTGCCCGTGCAGATGTTGACGAGCGCGGGCGGTGCATCAGCGAGCGCCAAGCCGGCATAAACGTCTGCAACCGAGCGGACGTCGCCAAAATCACGTTTTACAAACAGATTGCCTAGTTCGATCGTATCGGCATCGCGCCGGAAATGATCTACGATCTTGGGGACCAGATATTCGACCCCCTGGCCGACGCCAGTATAATTGAAAGGCCGCGCGACGACGATTTCGAGGTGATTGCGCCACAGCGAAGCACCCTGCTCCATAGCCAGCTTACTGATCGCGTAATGATTGGTGGGGTTTGTCGCCGCATCCTCTGAGACCAGTCCTTCGGCACCGGGGCCATAGACTTGGGCACTGCTAGAGGCGATGCACCGCGTGCCGGGCCGAATTCTGGCTACAGCATCGAGCAAGTGGAATGTACCGAGCTGGTTGACGGTGTAGAACGCTTCCCAGTCGGTTGCATTGACGAAGGCGCGCGCGGCGAGGTGAATTAGCCGGTCGAATGGGGTATCCGCGACGGCTGCTTCTACCGCGTCTTTGTCAGTAAGGTCGACCGACAACGGGATGCACTCGATCCCCAGGTTCGCCAGCGCCTCGATTACGAAACGCCCGGTAAAGCCGTTTGCGCCGGTCAACGCTACCCGCATCAGAAGGACCAACCTGCCTTGTTACGGCGCATGTCGGCCTCAACCATCAGAGCTGTGAGCTCTTCAAGCTGGACCTGCGGCGTCCAGCCCAGCTCGCGCTGCGCCTTTGCCGGGTCGCCGATCAGCAGTTCGACTTCGGCCGGACGGTAGAATTGTGGATTGATCCTGACCAGCTGCTTGCCGGACTTGCGATCGACGCCCGTCTCGTTCTCTTCACTGCCCGACCATTCAATGTCTATCTCGACTTGGCGGAATGCCATTTCGACGAACGTACGAACCGTCTCGGTCCGATTGGTCGCCAGCACATAAGTTTCGGGAACGTCGTGCTGCAGCATCAGTCGCATGCCCTCGACATAATCCTTGGCATAGCCCCAGTCGCGCTTGGCATCGAGATTACCGAGTTCGAGGAGATCAGCCTTGCCGAGCGCGATCTTGGCGACCGTATCGGTAATTTTACGGGTCACGAACTCACGGCCGCGCAGCGGTGACTCGTGATTGAATAGGATCCCGCTGGATCCAAAGATACCGAAGCTTTCGCGATAGTTGACCGTCAACCAGTGCGCATAGAGCTTGGCGACGCCGTAGGGACTGCGCGGATAGAAGGGGGTGTCTTCGACCTGCGGGATCGCCTGGACCTTTCCAAACATTTCCGACGTCGATGCTTGGTAGAAGCGGATTTCACGATTTACCGTGCGGATCGCCTCAAGCAGATACGCTGCACCCAGACCGGTGATCTGGCCAGTGGCGATTGGCTGGTCGAACGAAACCCCGACGAAACTCTGCGCTGCCAGATTATAGACTTCAGTCGCTTCCGACGTCTCAAGCAGGCGGATTGCCGACCCCATGTCGGTCAGATCATATTCGACCAATTTGAGATTGGGACGATTGGCAATGCCAAGTTCATCGATACGCCAGAAATTGACCGAACTGGTCCGCCGATACGTGCCGAAAACCGTATAGCCCCGATTGAGCAGGTTTTCGGCAAGATAGGCGCCGTCCTGGCCGCTGATGCCTGTAACGATCGCTGTCTTGCTCACAAAGTCTCCTTTGGGTGGAAATTCCGGCCCACGAAATGCCGGTCTAGCCGATAGGTGGGATTTCAATCGAGCGGTGCTGTAGGGAGGATATTCGCGAATATCCAGTGATCGCGGCATTTCAGTCGTACGGCATAACCGTAATTGGCTGTCACGTTGCTGGACGGCGTTCGATCCGACCGGTAATGCCGAGCCGAATACGGTCTAATAGGAGGAGATGCCAATGCGTATGAAACCTATCGTCGCGTTGGCGGCCTTCATGGTTGCGTCATTCACAGCACCAGCAGTGGCCCAAACTGATACCCCGGCTCCAGGGGTAGCGCGGCAAAGTGGTGAGGTCGTCGAGTCCGCGAGTAGCGCGCTAGGTGTGGCAATGCGTTCGCTTGACGATGCCCCAACCGCGCCGGCCGCCAAGGGGCGTAACAATCGTATCCTGAGCGAAAATGAGAGCTACAATTTGGGACGTGCTGCCGAAGGGCGGGTTGGTTTGCGGGTCGGCAGTGACATGAGCTTTCGCGTTGAAAAGCGTGCGGGCACGCCTTGACCGCGCTGCGCTTCCACATGTTCAAAATCTCGGAGTAGTATGTGCACAAGACAATGCTCCTGGACGCGACGAAGACATTTGAATGCCGGTTCTCGACGGGGATCCAGCGGGTCGTGCGTGAACTGGTTCGACGTAGCGACCTGATCGGAGCCGCGCTTGGCATCGAGGTCGTACCTGTGGTTGCGAGCGGTCGCGGTTATCATCGCCTTGATGCCGCAGGCCTGGTGCGGCTTCTCGAACCGGCGCCTGGGACTAGTGGCAAGATGATTGCGCAGTCCGGGCTCGTGCGCCGTGCCAAGGAATTGCTCCAATCCAACATGAGCCTGTATGCGACGATGCAGCGCTTCAGCATGCGCCGACGGCTGGCGGCCCTGACAGCGGATCTGCCGCTGATCGATGTCGGCCCCAATAACATTGTCGCGTTGATCGATGACTTTGCCGGCGGCGTTCCGTCACTGACAGCGATTGGCACGGCACGGCGCAAAGGGGCGACGACCCTGGCGATCATCTACGATCTCATTCCCATTCTGCACCGCGAGATGGTGCCGCGACCGATCGCATATCTGTTCAAACGCGCTTTCGAACAGCTGGCGGGTCGGGTCGACGGGTTAATTGCCATTTCGCAGAGCGGTGCCGATCTAATCCGCGCACAGCCTGCGGTGCGGAACGCCGGCGTTCCGGTGACCAGCTTCTACCTCGGGCAGGATCTCCATATTACCCCCGGTGAGGTCGCGTCGACGACGATCCCCGATGCCGTATGGCGCGATGGACCTACCTTCATCATGGTCGGCACCATCGAGCCGCGCAAACGCCACGCAGCCGCGCTAAAGGCGTTCAGCAAGCTGTGGGAAGACGGCGTTGCCGCGAATCTTCTGATCGTCGGTAGGATCGGCTGGGAGGTCGACGCGTTCATCGAGGCGGCCGAACAGCATCCGCAATATGGCAAGTCGATGTTCCTATGCCATCAGGTTGGCGATCACGAACTGCGCGCTGCGATGGCGCGGGCTGATGCGACGATCATGGCATCGAAAGCTGAAGGGTTCGGCCTGCCGATCGTGGAATCCTTGGCGTTCGGAGTTCCCGTGCTCGCCTCGGACATTGCGATCTTTCGCGAGGTGGCCGGCGCGGCAGGGCGCTATTTCCCGCCCGACGATACCGACTTGTTTGCCGACGCGATCAGGCAGTTCATCGAGCATGCCGAACGCTACCGCGCAGCCGCGAGCGCCTTTGCGTGGATCGACTGGGATGGCTCGGCCACCGAGTTTGCAACTGCGGTTCGCCTGATCGTGGATTCAGCGCGAGCTTCGGCCTAAGGACCAACCAAGGAAGTCGCTAGCTACCTAACACGTCGTTCTGTGTGATGATGCCATGATAAATGGCGCGCCTTGTCTTGCATCCGTAAAACAATCGAGACATATCGAGTGACGCCGCCTTTGGGCTTGTCTTAAAACCAAAATCGCTGGCGAATCTACAATTCAACAATCGTTCTCCAGGGGGATTATGACCAGCCAGCCGCAAAGCGCTTCTGTCACGCTGACATCGACATCTAACGAAACCGTTCTCAGTGAGGATCAGAAGACGCTCTACGTCGCGGGGCAGGACGGCAAGCTTTCTGTGTACGACGTCGAGACGGGAGCACTCAAGGCGGACTGGAAAGTTGGCACCAATCTTGGCGGGCTCGATATTTCGCTCGATGGACGATATGCCGTAATCGCCGAGCGGACACCTTTGTCTACCACGATCGGTCAATATGGTGACCGTAGCTACCAGATCGGCGTGCACCGCATCGATCTGGCGACCGGTGAAGTGAAGACATTCGTCACGACGCCGGGCTATTATGATTATACCTTCTTCGACGTCGCGGTGCTCGCGAACGGTAAGGTACTGCTGACTCAGAGCTTCCAAGGCTCTGGTTGGGTCACACTGAAGATGCTCGACATTGCCACCGGTGCGATCTCGACCTTGCCGGGCTCCTATCGCCAGGACAGCATCATCTCTGTAAGCGACGACCGGACCAAAGTACTGGTGGCCGAGTCCGATATTTCCAGCGCACCGCTCAATCTGTTCACGGTCCAGGGCGATACGCTTGTTGCAACGGCACAGAACGGCGGATCGGGCTTCAATCGCGGCGTACAGGCAATTAGCGACGATGGGAGCCTGATTGCCAATTACATTTACGGAACGGGTGTACTGGTGTTCGACGGCAACCTTAAATACACATACAACCTGTCGAACAAATATCCCGATCTGCAGTCGACCTCAGGTCTACAAGGGCTCGCGTTCAGCAAGGACAACAGCATCTTGTATGTCGTCAATGGCGATGAGGATAGCATCCTGGCCGTGTCGACGAGCGACTGGAGCACGATCGCAACCTACCCGACCGGCGTGACACTCGCTGGCACCTATCAAACCGGCACATATGGCGACAATCTCCACGTTACCGACAACGGCGAATATCTCATCCTTACGCATCAAGGCGGCGTTCAACGTATTGATACGACGCTACGCAACGGAACCGATGCCGCAGATACGCTCATCGGTGACGGCGGGATCAACAAACTTTACGGTCTGGGCGGCGCCGACACGTTGATCGGCAACGGCGGCAATGACAAGCTGTATGGTGGCGATGGTAACGACGTGCTTATCGGCGGTGCCGGTGACGATCTACTCGATGGCGGCGCAGGTTTCGACCGAGTGGGTTATACCGGTATGTTCCGCACCTATGCGGCCGAAGCCTCCGCAGGGTCGCTGGTGGTCCACGGTAGGTTGGACGTAGGGCGCGACACGCTGACCGGCGTTGAGGCGATCACGTTTGCCGATGGTGTGTATGTTGTCGATGCGGACAGCGTGGGCGCGCAAGTGACGCGTCTGTACGATACGGTGCTGCAGCGCGGTGCTGATACGGTGGGGCTCGATTACTGGCTCGACCAGATCGAGGATCATGGCGCAACGCTCGATACGGTCGCGGCGAATTTCCTGAACAGCCCGGAGTTTCAGACAGCAACGGGAACGCTGTCGAATACGGCGTTCGTCGATTATGTCTACCAACATGCGCTCAACCGCGCCCCGGATGCAGGCGGTGGCAGCTACTGGATGTCTGAGCTCGATGCCGGGTTGTCGCGCAGCAGCATGTTGATCAGATTTTCGGAAAGTGCCGAGCACCGTGCATTGACCGCCGACCTAGTCGGAAAAGGCTATTTTGACACCAACGATACCTACCAGGCGGTCGCGTTGCTGTACGACAGCTTCAGCGGGCGTCTGCCGGATACGGGCGGGCTGACCTTCTGGTCGGAACAGGTAAATTCAGGTGGACGGACGTTGACGCAGGTCGCCGATGAGTTCGCAGCATCGACCGAGTTCACGAATGCGACCGCTGGCAAAAGCAACGCGCAGCTGGTCGACTTGATGTACCAGAACACGCTTGATCGCGGTTCCGATGCCGCAGGGCGGGCTTTCTGGATCGATCAGCTCGACAAGGGGTTGACCAAGGGCGACCTGTTGCTCAGCTTCTCGCAAAGCGCCGAGCATTACTCGCTGAAGGCCGCAGATATCATCGGTGGGATCCAGGTAGCGAGTGGTACGGCATCCGCCGCCACGCCAGCCGAGGTCCATGCGGGCACCGTTTCCGACACCTTGGCCACATCATCCGCCGCCTTGGCAGGTGCCTTCAAGCTCGAAACATCGGCCGTCGAAGCGACGCATGATGTTGATCACGGCGCGTGGCTCGACATGAGCCATTATGCCGTCGCTAGCCAACCCGCGTTCGTCGAAATGGGACACGGTTTCTAATACGGACTGCCCATCGGCCCGCTCCATCGCGCATGGAGGCTCCGGTCGATGGGCGGTTCAAAGCCGGTCAGTAGGCGTTTGCCGCAGGCTTCAGCCCGCTCGTAAATCTGGGTGTAAGTCGCACTGACGCTGTACATGATGCAGATGTACGACCAGGCCGCGCCGGCGCACGGCTTTCTCACAGCGCCTTTTCCGGCGATCGTGCGGGTGTTTGCGCAGACCGCAGCTTGGTGGTGCCGATGATCAGCGCCGGCTTGGCAGTGCGATCGACCACGAATGACATTCGTTGCGCCGGCACGCTTCGACGGCAATGGCTAGTTGCGCTGCGAGGAACTGCGCGCTGGCTTGACCGGGCTAGAAGCAGCAGATTCAGCCTCGACGAAAGCGGCCAGGCCGCCAGGTCGAGCCGCAGCGATATCAGCGTACCCGCCGCAATATTTTGTCCCGCGTGGGACCTCGCCGCAATAGTCCTTTGGACGCATGACTACGTTGCGCAGAACCAGAATGCGTCCGTCGCGGAGCTCCACCGTCAGATGCCCATCAGGCCCTGTTTTCACAAAGGCCGTAGACAAAACTCTGCGCCCTTGCGCCTCCGCAGAACCATCCGCCAGCTTGGGCGAGACGGGGTTCTCTGCTGCCGACACGGGCATCGGAATCGGTCCCTGCGCGGCTTGCGCAGCGGCAGCGACATTTCGTCCATCAGGTCTCGTTACGACCGGATTCTGACTGTTCGTAAAAGTATCGCCCAATCCCGGGGCGGCGGTCGCTGGAACCAGGCTAGAGTTGTGCATGACGGCATCCTGAGGTGAAGGCGTGCGTGCGGCGAACGCCGCGAAAACTGGTAGAAAGACGCGGAGCATGACGTTCTCCGTCGGGCTGAACACCATTCCTGATAGGCGAATTCAGATCTTGAGTCACGGATAGTCGACTGATGCGGTGTCAAGCCATGCGTGATGCCGGAAAGGCCACGTACCGTGACGACGCGGCTTGCCGCCAGATGCGTCAATTGACAGCCTGATTAGTACCCTTTCTGCTCTCATCGCCGCCTGGCAGCGGCGCTCTTTTGGGAAGGCGTAAAAGATCCAACCAGATGATCAAATTGGTCATTGACCGACCCCAAGGTACGGTGAATAAATAACATAATTGTTTTGGATTATGACCGAGTGAGACCGAAATTACGGCGCTCTATTCGTACAGGGGACCATGGATGAAGTTTTCTGATCTTGGCAGCATCGTGCCTACCAACGACGTGATCATCGGCATTCGGGAACCGCTGACGGAAACCGCGCCCTTGGCTGACGGCAACGTCACATCGGGCTACGGTGTGGGCACCTGGGATCCGCTCGCGGAAATCGACCATGTGACGATCACGGAGGGATGCAACTGCGCCGCCTGCCAAGGCTTGCGTGAGGCAAAGGGCGGCACCGATGACGCCAACCCGAAGGGCGTAGACCCGACTGGCGCCAATCCGGAAGGCAGCTACATTGGCGAGTTGCTGCCCCTTGGTACCAACCCGGACGGAAGCCGTTTCATCACGGGCAACCGCAACGTCGACGCCACGCTGATCGGTTCGAAATGGGGAACCTTGAACCTTACCTACAGCTTCCCGACGTCTGGCTCGAACTACAACGGCAGCGGCTACGACTCCAACGGCGTCAGCCTCTATCACATCGATCTGGGCACCCAGCAGCAGGTTGCAGCGCGCGCGTCGTTCGCACAGCTCTCGGCAGCGACGGGCCTGACGTTCACCGAGATCACGGATACGGATACGGTTCACGCCAACATCCGCATTTCGCAGAGCGCCGACAACGATGTGGGGTCGGCCTACGGCAACTTCCCATCTGACACGCGCGGTCTCTCAGGCGACATCTGGTTCGGCCGCACCAGCCAGCCCTATTACGACCTCGCGGTCAAAGGCACGTGGGGCTACGCCACTATGATGCACGAGGTCGGCCACACCATGGGGCTGAAGCATGGGCATCAGGATTACACGAACAGCGATCTGTCCTTCTACTTTGGCGGTGCGCCCCGGTACGGGACCCAGTCGCTGACCCCGGACCGCGACGGGCAGGCTTGGTCGCTGATGACCTATACGCCCGCGCCCGGCACCGGCGGCTTCGCCGGCGAGAAGATCAATCAGCCGCAGACCTACATGCAGTATGATCTGGCCGCGCTCCAGTACATGTACGGCGCCAACTATACGACCAACGCGGGTGACAGCGTGTACACCTTCAGCCAGACGACCGGTGAGATGCTCATCAACGGCGTGGGCCAGGGTGCGCCATCGGGCAACAAGATTTTCCTCACCGTCTGGGATGGCGGCGGCAACGACACGATCGACGCCAGCAACTATTCGAACGGTATCACCGTCGACCTGCGTCCCGGCGAGTTTTCGACTTTTGATCAGTCGCAGCTGGCTAACAGCCTCGCTTATCAGGGTCTGACCTCTCTAGCGCCCGGCAACATTGCCATGTCGCTGCTGTATAACAACGACACCCGCTCGCTGATCGAGAATGCCAAGGGGGGCGCGGGCAACGACGTCCTCGTCGGCAACACCGCCAATAACATCCTCGACGGCGGTGCTGGCAGCGACGCGGTGATCTTTACCAACACCACGGGCGTGAACGTCACCCTGAACGACACCGGGGCGGACGTAAGCGTCAACCACGATGGTGAAACCGACACGCTGCGCAATATCGAAAATATCGGTGGCACCATCGGCAACGACACCCTGACCGGCAACAGCCTGGACAACATTCTCAGCGGCGGTGCAGGCGGGGCAGACACCCTCTTGGGCGCTGCCGGCAACGACCGCCTGATCGGCGGCGGCTTCACCACCACGACAACCGTCACGGCGCCATCGCAGCCCGACATCACCAAGGCTCAGGGGACCAACAACGGCAGCATCGCCACAGCCGTGGCTACCGCCGGCGCCTATGACGTCGATGCAGATGCCAACATCACGAACGCGGCCAACATCCCGCACGCGACGATTAACGCCACGGCGACGGGTGGATCACTGGAGTATTACCGGATCGACGTGACCGTACCCGCATCGCAGGCGATCTTCGACATCGACGGGCCTGGTACGCTCGACGACAGTTTCATCGAGCTGGTAAACAGTGCGGGTACCGTGCTAGCCAGCAACGACACAGGGGCGGGCGACCCGAGCTATCCCGGACACGACGATGCCTATCTGACTTACACCTTCGCGGCGGCAGGGACCTACTACATCCGTGTCGGGCTATGGAATGGCGCTGCCACTGCCCAGCCTCTGATCGCCGGGCAGACCTATCAGCTGAACGTGTCGCTCCAGAACGCCGCGGTCGTGACGACCACGGTCACCGCGAACAACAGCAGCAGCCTCGTGGCGGACGGTGGCGAGGGCAATGACTTCCTGCAAGGAACCATCGCCAGCGATATCCTCACTGGCGGTAACGGCAACGACACCGCGTCGTTCGTGAACGCATTCAACGCTGGCTCCACCACGGGCGTTACGATCGACCTGAACCTGCAAGGCGCCGTGCAGAACACGGTCGCCGCGGGCAATGACACGCTGACCGGCATCGAAAACCTGATTGGTTCGCAGCTCAACGACACCCTGATCGGCAACGCCGACGCCAACGTCATCGAAGGCGGCCTTGGCAACGATACTCTGGTCGGCGGGGCCGGCGATGACACGGCCTCCTACGCAGGCGCTGCGGCAGGAGTGACGGCAAGCCTTGCCCTTCAGGGTACCGCGCAGAATACGGGGAGCGCAGGCACCGACACGATCAGCGGCTTCCAGAACCTGCTCGGTTCTGTCTTCAACGACACTCTCACCGGGGATGCGGCCGAGAACGTGCTCTCCGGTGGCGCGGGTGACGACACGCTCAATCCGGGGGCGAACGTGAACGGCGCTGTGGATCTGTTGGACGGTGGCGCCGGATCGGATACCGCTTCCTTCGCCGGCTACACTGCAGGCGTTACGGCCACACTGAACGGCGCGACCGATGCCATCGCCGCCGTCAATGGTTTGCAAGTTGCGTCCTTGCGCAATATCGAGAATCTGGCCGGCGGCGACGGGAACGACGTCCTGACCGGCGACGCCAATGCCAACGTCATCGAAGGGGGTCTCAGCGACGACGCGCTCAACGGCGGCGCGGGCGTAGATACCATAGTCTTTAGCGGCTCGTCGGCAGTCACGGTCGACCTTTCTATCCTGACAGCCCAGAACACCGGCGTCGGCAACGACACCATCGTCGGCTTCGAGAACGTGCGCACCGGCTCCGGCGCCGACACGATCACGGGCGACGACAACGACAACACCATCATCGATGGTGGCGGCGCCGACATTTATAATGGCGCAGCTGGCTCGGATACCGTCGACTATTCCGCCTCTACATCGACGGTCACGGTTAACCTGAACACCATAGTCGCCCAGACGGTCGGAACCTTCGGGGGCCAAGACACGATCACCAACATGGAGAACGTGATCGGCGCCACGTTGTTCGCCAACAGTCTCACGGGCAGCGACACAACTGCAAACCGCCTAGTCGGCGGTTCCATCGCAGATTTCCTGCATGGTGGTGGTGGCGCTGATACGCTGGTCGGCGGTGCTGGCGACGACGTGATATTCGGAGACTATGTCAACACGTTCAACACTGGGGCGACGACCGCCGACGGTAACGACGTGATCGAGGGTGGCGCGGGCAACGACAGTCTTATCGGTGGCATGGGCAACGACATCTTGCGGGGCGGCGATGGCGACGACATCCTGGTCGGCGGTATTGCCAACGGCACGTCGGCCGGGCTTAGCGCCATCTTCACCAACGACGGCGGCGACGACACGTATGATGGTGGCGACGGCACTGATATTGCCTATGCATACTATACCGACCACACCGGCGGGGTCAGCTTCGATCTCGGCAATCTGGCGGGTAACAGCGCGATCACGGTGGATGGCATGCAGCGGGGCGAGTTCATCAGCGTCGAGCGCGTAATCTTCCGCGGCGGGCTCGGGAACGATGTCGTGCGGGGTGGTGGCACGCTGGATACCTTGGTTGGCAACGCCGGCGATGACGTGCTCGATGGCTGGTTGGGCAACGACACCCTTTCGGGTGGGCTCGGCAACGACACGCTGATCGGCGGCGAGGGGCTGGACACCGCTACCTACGTCAATTCGACGGTCGGTGTGAACGTGGATCTGCGCATTCAGGGCACGGGGCAGTACACGGTTGGTGAAGGCATCGATACGCTGGTTGGCATTGAATACCTGACCGGCTCCAGTTTTAGCGACAATCTGCGAGGCAATGACGAGTTCAACCTAATCGTCGACAATGCGGTCGATCCCACCGCGACTGCGCTCAGTCAGACGGACTCGCTTTTCGGTTACGGTGGCAACGACAGCATTCTGGTAACGCGTGCCGCTGCCGCAGTGGCAACCAATGTCAACATGGACGGTGGAGACGGCAACGACTTCATCGAGCTGCGGAGCGGGGCGGTTTCGACGGCGCTGGCGGCCAACGCTGCGGGGCTCTCCGGCACCACGTATCTGGGGCTGGGCGCGACCTCCAACGATCGGAACACCGACGTCGTAACAGTCGACAGTGGAGCTGGCGATGACCGGATCATCCTCACCGGCGTTGCCAGTGCCACGGTCAATGCCGGGTCGGGCGCCGATATCGTCAGCGTTAGCATGCGCGGCGCTTCCAACGTGAACAACTACCAGCTTACGCTCGGATCGGGGGCCGACATCATCCAGTTCGGCGTCGGCACCTCGGCTGCGAATTCGACCGAAGTGGCGGCCACTGTCCATACCAACCGTGTGACCGACTTCCAGATCGGCAATGCGGGTGACAGGTTCGAGATGACGGACTTCCTTAATCGCGGGCTGACCGGCTACACTGTGAACAGCAACGCCTTCGCGAGTGGTCACCTGCGTCTGGTTCAGTCGGGCACCGACCTGCTGCTGCAGAGCGATGGCGACGGTGCAGGTACGGTCAACAGCTTCGTGACCGTCTTCACGATCAGCAACGGCTACACGGGCGGGTTCACGGCCTTCAACTTCGACGGCGCCATCGGTAACCTCACCCTCACGGGCTTCGCGATTGACGAGACCATCATCGGTGCGACCGGCAACGATATCCTCAGCGGGATGGACGGCAACGACGTGCTGTCCGGTCTGGCCGGGAACGACACGCTTATCGGTGGTACAGGCAATGATATTTTGCTTGGCGGTATCGGCAATGACATCATCGATGGTGGCGCCGGCATCGATCGGGCAGAGTATGCCAGCCTGTTCCGGACCTCCGGGTTTTCAACGGTAGCAGGCGTGATCACTTTGAACGGTGATGCGGCTGACGGGACCGACACATTGACGAGCGTTGAGCACATCATTTTCAACGATGGTGAATTCAGTTCCGATCCCAACAGCGTGGGTGCACAGATTATCCGCCTGTACGATACGGTTTTGGATCGTGGTGCTGACGGGGACGGTCTCGATTTCTGGGTCGATCAGATCGAGGATCGGGGTTCGGCCATTGCGGAGGTAGCCAATGCGTTCGCTTCCGACGCTGCCTTCCTGTCGGCTACCGGCAACCTGTCGAACGAAACGTTCGTCGATTACATTTACCAGCAGGCGTTGGGTCGAGCAGCCGATGGCG
>Ga0265780_10001904_pt1 | contig 28900 bp, 26 predicted proteins | sample P1T30metagenome_FD_192432 | JGI IMG/M metagenome (GOLD analysis project Ga0265780, IMG submission 192432) | Plant litter microbial communities from East Loma Ridge, Irvine, California - P1 T30 | ecosystem: Environmental > Terrestrial > Plant litter > Unclassified | place: USA: California... | reverse complement strand
CCGGGCGGCGTGCAGGTGAAGAACACCATGGTGGTCAACAACATCGTCTACAACAACCCGCGCTCGGGCATCCTGCAGTACTGCTACTCCGGCCAGAGCTGCATCGGTTCGGGCAACGTGACGGCCAACAACCTGGTGTACGGCAACGGCAGCAACATCTCGCTGAAAACGGGCAGCGCCACCGGCACGGTCAGCGCCGATCCCAAGTTCGTCAGCTATAACCCGACCGGCACCGGCGACTACCGCCTGCAAGCCTCCTCGCCGGCTGTGAACAAGGGCACCTCGAGCTGGTCGCCGGCGATCGACATCCTCGGCAAGGCACGTCCGCTGGGCGGCGCCTTCGACATCGGCGCTTACGAGAACTACTGATAATCAGTCGTCACGCGCATCGGCATCCAGCTGGCGCAGGAAGGCCAGCTTGTCGATCACCTTGGCCTCCATCCCGCGCGGCACCGGGTCGTACCAGCGCGGTTCCGGCATCCCGTCCGGCAGGTAGGTTTCGCCGGCGGCATAGGCGTTCGGCTCGTCATGGGCGTAGCGGTATTCGTGGCCGTAGCCCAGCTCCTTCATGAGCTTGGTCGGCGCGTTGCGCAGGTGCACCGGCACCTCGCGCGACTTGTCCTTGCGCACGAACGCCATGGCGGCGTTGAAGGCGTTGTAGCCGGCATTGCTCTTGGCCGCGATGGCAAGGTAGATCACGGCCTGGCCCAGCGCCAGCTCGCCCTCGGGCGAACCCAGGCGCTCGTAGGTGGCGGCGGCATCGTTCGCGATCTGCATGGCGCGCGGATCGGCCAGGCCGATGTCTTCCCAGGCCATGCGCACGATGCGGCGCGACAGGTACTTGGCGTCGGCGCCGCCGTCGAGCATGCGACACAGCCAGTACAGCGCGGCGTCCGGATGCGAGCCGCGCACGGATTTGTGCAGGGCCGAGATCTGGTCGTAGAAATTGTCGCCGCCCTTGTCGAAGCGGCGCGCGTTCAGGGTCAGCGCATTCTCGACGAATTCGCCGGTGATGCGGGTGATGCCCGAGGTGCCGGCCGAGGTCTTGGTCTGCTCGAGCAGGTTCAGGAAGCGCCGCGCGTCGCCGTCGGCGTACCCGACCAGGGTCTGCACGGCGACTTCGTCGAACTGCAGGTGCTGCAGCACGCGTTCCTGGGCGCGCTTGAGGAGCTGGCGCATCTCGTCGTCGCTCAAGGCCTTCAGCACGTACACCTGGGAACGCGACAGCAGCGCCGAATTGACTTCGAACGAGGGATTCTCGGTGGTGGCGCCGATCAGGGTGACCAGGCCGCTCTCGACGAAGGGCAGCAAGGCGTCCTGCTGCGACTTGTTGAAGCGGTGGATCTCGTCGATGAACAGGATGGTGTGCTTGCCGCGCGCCAGGTACTGCTCGGCCTGCTCGATCGACGCGCGGATGTCCTTCACGCCCGACAGCACGGCGGACAGCGCGATGAATTCGCAATCGAAGGCGTTCGCGGTCAGGCGCGCCAGCGTGGTCTTGCCGACACCGGGCGGGCCCCACAGGATCATCGAGTGCGGGCGGCCCGACTTGAACACCAGGTTCAGCGGCTTGCCCTCGCCCAGCAGGTGGCTCTGGCCGATCACCTCGCCTATGGTCTTCGGGCGCAGGGCTTCGGCCAGCGGGGCCGCGGGTTCGGTTCTGAAAAGGTCATCCACGGGCGGCTCCCGGGCAAGGGGTATCGTTCTTGTCCATCCTGGCTATATATGGCCGGCGTAGCGAAAACGCAAGGGTAATGGATGAGACGGTACCGTGCCCGGACGCATCCGGCGGCCTATCGGCTCACTTACTGGCTGACGACTTCGGCACCCTTGGGCGCCTCGAACCTGAAGGCGTTCGCGGCCAGGGACGGATTGCGCTGGAAGCTGGTGAATTTCAACAGCGTGGTCTGGCCGAAATTGTCCTTCAGCTCCATTGCCTGCGGCACGCCATCCTTCAGGCCGATGCCGATCTGCTCGAAGGTGGTGTCCTTCGATTTCGGGGTGGCGCTCAGCCACTCCAGGCCGTCGCGGCTGCCCGCTTCCGCCAGGGTGAAGTTCTTTTCCAGGTCGTTGCTGCCGAACAGGATGGCGGCCGGCGAACTGCCCAGCGCATTGCCCAGCTTCTTGCTGGTGACCTGGTTCAGGTCCTTGTCGTAGATGTACATGGTCTCGCCGTCGGCCTGCAGCACCTGCTCGAAGGGCTTCTGGTAGGTCCAGATGAACTTGCCTGGGCGGGCGAACACGAAGGTACCGGTCGAGGGCGGGTTGGCCTTTGCGGTCTTCGCGCTGCGGACCTGGGTTTGGGTGAAGTCGCCGCGGGCGGACTTGGTGCCCGAGACGAAGGTCTTGAACTGGTCGAGGGCGCCGGCGGAGGCCGAGGCGGTGAATGCCAGCGCGCTGGCGGCGAGGATGGTGGTGAGGGTGGTGGTGAGGGTGGTCTTCAGCTTCATAGTCACATGATTGTCATTTGTAGGGTGGGCACCCGGTGCCCGCCATGTGTGCATGTCACCGAGCATTTTGGTAGGCACGGGGTGCCCACCCTACGCCCATCTGACGACGCGGTCGGTGCGTTACTCCGCGCTGGTGGCGGGAACGAGGATGTCGCGGTTGCCGTTCGACTGCATCGGCGAGACCACGCCGCTCTGCTCCATCTGCTCGAGCAGGCGCGCCGCGCGGTTGTAGCCGATGCGCAGGTGGCGCTGCACCAGCGAGATCGAGGCGCGGCGGTTCTTGAGCACCACCTGCACCGCCTGGTCGTACATGGCGTCGGATTCGCCGCTGCCCTCGCCGGCCGTTGCGCCGTCGCCGGCAGCGCCGCCGTCCTCGGCCACGCCCCCTTCGAGGATGCCTTCAATGTAATTCGGTTCGCCGGTCGATTGCAGATGTTTTACAACTCGATGCACTTCGTCGTCGGAGACGAAGGCGCCGTGCACGCGCACCGGCAGGCCGGTCCCCGGCGGCATGTACAGCATGTCGCCCATGCCCAGCAGGGTCTCGGCGCCCATCTGGTCGAGAATCGTGCGCGAGTCGATCTTCGAGCTCACCTGGAACGCGATGCGGGTCGGGATGTTGGCCTTGATCAGGCCGGTGATCACGTCGACCGATGGACGCTGGGTCGCCAGGATCAGGTGGATGCCGGCCGCGCGCGCCTTTTGCGCGATACGGGCGATCAGTTCCTCGACCTTCTTGCCCACCACCATCATCAGGTCGGCCAATTCGTCGATGATGATGACGATGGTCGGCAGCTTTTCCAGCGGCTCGGGGTTGTCCGGCATGATCGAGAACGGGTTCGGGATGGGCTCCTCGCGCTTCTCCGCGTCCAGGATCTTGCCGTTGTAGCCGGCCAGGTTGCGCACGCCCAGCTTGCTCATCAACTTGTAGCGGCGCTCCATCTCGTTCACGGCCCAGTTCAGCGCATGGCCGGCCTGGCGCATGTCGGTCACGACCGGCGCCAGCAGGTGCGGGATGCCTTCGTACACCGACATTTCCAGCATCTTCGGGTCGATCAGGATCAGGCGCACGTCGGCCGGGTCGGCTTTATACAGCAGCGACAGGATTGTGGCGTTGATGCCCACCGATTTACCGGAACCGGTGGTACCCGCCACCAGCAGGTGCGGCATCTTGGCGAGATCCGCCACTACCGGCTTGCCGGCGATATCCTTGCCCAGCGCCACGGTCAGCGCCGAGGCACTGTCGGCATACACCTTGGAGCCGACGATTTCCGTCAGGCGCACGATCTGGCGCTTCGGGTTCGGCAGCTCGAGCGCCATGTAGTTCTTGCCGGGGATGGTCTCGACCACGCGGATCGAGGTCAGCGACAGCGAACGCGCCAGGTCGCGCGCCAGGTTGACGATCTGGCTGCCCTTCACGCCGGTGGCCGGCTCGATCTCGTAGCGGGTCACGACCGGACCCGGGTAGGCGGCCACCACCTTGGCTTCGACGCCGAAGTCGGACAGCTTCTTCTCGATCAGGCGGCTGGTGAATTCGAGGGTGTCGACGGCCACCGATTCCTGGGCCGGCGGCGCGTCGTCCAGCAGGCCCAGCGGCGGCAGCGTGGAATCGCCCGAGACTTCGAACAGGTGCGACTGGCGCTCCTTCTCGGCACGCTCGGAACGCGGCACGTTGACCATCTGCGGCTCGATCTTGATCGGTGCCGCCGGGGTGACCGACTGCGGGGCGCTGGCCGGCGGCGGCACGGCCGGGCGCGCGGCCGGCTTCGAGAGCCGCACGGCGGGCGCCTGCTGGAATTCCTCGTCGTCCTCGAAAGCCGTCGAAGTGGGAGCCGACACCGGCGCCGGCGCGGGGGCCGGTGCCGCGGCCAGGGCGGCATCGCCGAAGTGCGGCTCGCGCACGGCGCCCAGGCTCGGTTCCATGCCGGGCTCGACCCGCGGTTCGGCGCGCACGTCGGCGGGCGCCGCCTTGGGCTCGGCCTTCACCTTGACCTTGGCCATCGCCTTGGCCAGCAGCCCCGGTTTCTTCGGCACCTCTTCGAAGGCCTCGTCCTCGGCCGCCGGGTCCGGGGCCGCACGCGGCGCCGCCTTCGGCTCGTGCTTCAGGATCGCCGCGGCGCCATGCTTCTCGGCGAACTTGGCGCGCTCGCTCACGAGCACCTCGTCGCGCCGGTGCGCCGCGGCCTCGCCCAGGGCGCGGTCTTCGCGGTCTTCGTAGCGCAGGCGGAACCATTCCCAGCTCGTCTCGATCGCTTCGCCGATGCGCTCGGCCACGGCCAGCCACGAGACCTGGAAGTACCAGGAAAAGCCCAGGCCGAACAGCAGCAGCAGGAGCAGCGTGGCGCCGGTGGAACCGAACGCGGTATAAGCGGGATGACCGATCAGCTGACCCAGCACGCCGCCGCCGCCGGGACGCGGCAACTCGACCTTCATCGACCCCATGCGCAGGTATTCGAGGCTGACGCTGCCGGCGAACATCAGCGCGAAGCCGATCCAGCGGATCACGGTCTCGCCCTGGTGCTCGGGCTCGGGCAAGGCCTGTTCGACGATGAAACGGCTGTGCAGGCGGCGGTAGCCCTTCCAGACGGCGCGCGTGAAGCAGACGCACAGCCACCAGGCCGAGAAGCCGAAGATGAACAGCAGCAGATCCGCCAGCCAGGCGCCGGCGCGGCCGCCCAGGTTGACCACGTGGGGCACCGCGCTTTCGTGCGACCAGCCCGGATCGGCTTTGTTATAACTGAGCAGGATGAGGACGAAATACAACAGTGCGACCGCTGTCGCCAGCCAGCGCGCCTCCGACAACAGGCGCACGAGCCGGTTCGGCAGGGGTTGCCGCGGCTGCCTGGGCTTGTGGGTGTAGGTCGAACCTGTCGAAGAACTATTCTTGCTCATACGAGATGCTACTTATTGAAACCGTTACAGCGGAAGATGTTCATTCTAAGCCATATATGGCCGGGCAGGCCCCACGATTCATGCTGGTTTGCATCATGCTCTATAATCTGCGGTCCGATTCCCCTTGATTCCGATGATGGTCGGCCCCACTTTCCGCCCATCATCACCTCAGAAGAAGTTCAACATGACCACTCGCAAACACGCCAAAGTCCTGATCCTCGGCTCCGGCCCCGCCGGCTACAGCGCCGCCGTCTACGCCGCGCGCGCCAACCTCAACCCGATGCTGGTGACCGGCGTCGAGCAGGGCGGCCAGCTGATGACCACCACGGACGTCGAGAACTGGCCGGGCGACCCCTTGGGCGTCCAGGGTCCGGAACTGATGGCGCGCCTGCTGCAGCACGCCGAGCGTTTCAATACCGAGATCGTGTTCGACCACATCCACACGACGTTCCTGAACGAGAAACCGATCCGCCTGGTCGGCGATTCGCATGAATTCACCTGCGACGCCCTGATCATCGCCACCGGCGCCTCGGCCCAGTACCTCGGCCTGCCCAGCGAGCAGGAATTCATGGGCAAGGGCGTCTCGGCCTGCGCCACCTGCGACGGCTTCTTCTACCGCAACCAGGAAGTGGCGGTCATCGGCGGCGGCAATACCGCGGTCGAGGAAGCGCTGTACCTGTCGAACATCGCCACCAAGGTCACTTTGATCCACCGCCGCGACAAGTTCCGCGCCGAGCCGATCCTGGTGGACCGCCTGATGGCCAAGGTTGCCGAAGGCAAGATGGTGCTGGAACTGAACCAGACCCTGGACGAAGTGACGGGCGACGCCAGCGGCGTGACCGGCCTGCGCCTGAAATCCACCCAGGATGGCGCCATCAAGGAACTGAAGGTGCACGGCCTGTTCGTGGCGATCGGCCACAAGCCGAACACCGCGATCTTCGACGGCCAGCTGGACATGCACAACGGCTACATCAAGACCCGCAGCGGTACCGAGGGCATGGCGACCGCCACCAGCGTGCCGGGCGTGTTCGCGGCCGGCGACGTGCAGGACCACGTGTACCGCCAGGCGATCACCTCCTCCGGCTCGGGCTGCATGGCCGCACTGGACGCGCAGCGCTACCTGGAAGCGCTGGAGTAAAACCCTAAGCAAAGGTTTATTTTCGATGGCAGGCATGAAAGACTTCGGCGACCTGAAATCCTTCCGCGACCGCTTGAAAGTGGAGGAGCACCTGCGCAAGATCGAAAAAGCCGAGCGCGAAAAGCGCGAGCGGGCCGAACGCGAGCTGGCGGTCGAGTTCCGCTCGGCCGTGAAGGACGTCAAGCAGATGCCGGAATCCGACCGCTACGTCTGGCGTCCGGCCCACGAAGCCGAGCTGCGGCGCCAGGCCGCGGGGCGGCGTCCGCCCACCGACGATGAAGTCCAGGCCATCCTGGCCGAATCGATGCTGTCCGACGGATTCGACGTCGACGGCCTGCTGGACGAGGAACCGACCCTGAGCTGGTCGGCGCCCGGCGTCGGTCCGGACGTCGTCAAGCGGCTGCGCAAGCGCCACTGGCAGGTCGAGGACGAACTCGACCTGCACGGCCTGACGCGCGACCTGGCCCGGCGCCAGGTCGATGCGTTTTTACGCAAAAGCAATAAGCGCGGCATCCGCTGCGTGCGCATCATCCACGGTATCGGTTATGGTTCCGCCGGCGGCGAACCCGTGCTGCGCGGCATGGTGCACAGCTGGCTGGTGCAGACGAACGAAACCGTCGCCTTTTGCGTGGCGGGCCGCGCCGATGGCGGCAACGGCGCGCTGATCGTGCTGTTGCGTCCTGCGCTCGAAGACTAATCCCCTCGTGTTGATATGCAACAATACGGGTTTTCCACAATCCGTATTGACATGCACTTGTGTCAAAAAAGCAGCAAGCGGGAAATGAAACCTTGTAATATGCACCCTGAACATTGCCACCCCGCCCCCGCCGAAAGGATGAGTCGATAGTGAAGTCCAGCACGCCTGAAATCATGGGCATTCCGCAGCGGGTCGACCTGCTCAATTGCGCGGATGAGCCCATCCACCTGCCCGGTTCCATCCAGCCCCATGGCGCCCTCCTCTTCCTCGACGAGAGCGGCATGGCCGAAGGCTGGAGTGCGAACGCGCCGGTGCGGCTGGGCCTGGACCTGGCCCTCGGGCACCACTTCGACGCCTTCGGCCTGCCGGATGCCGTCACCGAACTGATCGAGGAAACCCTCGATACCCTCAGCGACGGCGCAGGCGCGCCGCTGGTGACCGCCGTGACGCTGGGCGGCACCGACTACGACTGCGTGGTGCATGCGCACCAGCACCGCGTGATCATCGAGTTCGAAGCGCGCGAGGAATCGGCCGACGCGGTCGCGATCTTCGCGATCAAGGCGCATTCCTCGATCGACCGCCTGCGCCGCCAGAAGACCCTCGACGGCCTGCTGCGCGCCGCCGTGCGCCAGGTGCGCGACTTCACCGGCTTCGACCGCGTGATGGCTTACCGCTTCCGCCCCGACGACAGCGGCGACGTGGTGGCCGAAGCGCACCGCGAGGGCTTGACGCCCTTCCTCGGCCAGCGCTACCCGGCCGGCGACATCCCGCCGCAGGCGCGCCGCCTGTACGTGCTGAACACCCTGCGCATGATCGCCGACGTCACCTACGACGCCGTGCCCCTGCTCGGCACAGCGGGCGCGCCGGCGCTCGACATGAGCTTCGGCGTGCTGCGCAGCGTGTCGCCGATCCACGTCGAATACCTGCAGAACATGGGCGTGGCGGCCTCGATGAGCGTCTCGATCGTCATCAACGGCCGCTTGTGGGGCCTGCTCGCCTGCCACCACATGAGCCCGAAACGCGTGCCCTACTCGATCCGCATGGCGGCCGACGTGCTGGCCCAGGTGATCGGCTCGACCGTGCAGAGCATCGAAGCGAACGACCAGGCCGGGCTGGCCGAGCGCGCCGCCAAGGTGCGCACCAGCCTGGTCGAATCGCTGCTGCTCGAGGAAGACCCGCTCGACGCCCTGGTCAAGCACAGCGAGGAACTGATGGCCTCGAGCCAGTCGCAGGCGATGATCGCGACCCAGTTCGGGCGCGTGGTCTGCATCGGCGCCAGGCAGGAATGTGGCGAGCATATCGTCGCCACGCTGCCGCTGGAGGCCACTGACCTGCTGCTGCGTACCGGGGTGGAAGACTGGCCCGAAGCGTCGCGCGCGGGCCTGGGCAAGTGGGCCGGCCTGCTCGGCCTGCCCTTCGATCCGGCCAGCGGCGGCTGGTGCCTGCTGCTGCGCACCGAACAGGTCGAGCACGTGGCCTGGGGCGGCAAGCCGGACAAGAGCGGCCAGTTCGGCCCGATGGGCGAGCGCCTGACCCCGCGCGGCTCCTTCGACGCCTGGTACGAGACCGTGCGCGGCTGCGCCCATCCGTGGGAAGACGCGATCCTGGCCCATGCGCGCATGACGCTGGGCGAACTGGCGCGCGTCTCGAACGCGCGCCGCGCCCAGACCGAGGCCACCCGCGCCCAGCTGCTGGCGATGCTCGGCCACGACCTGCGCGACCCGCTGCACTCGATCAACATGGCCGGCATGGTGCTGGAAAAGACCGACGGCAGCAACACCAAGGGCACGCTGGGACGGCGCATCCAGTCCTCGAGCAACCGCATGCAGCGCATGATCAGCCAGGTGCTGGACATGAGCCGCATCGACCGCGGCCTGAACCTGGGCGGCGACGTCGAAGCGGTCGACCTGGCGGCGCTGGTCGAGGACATGGTCGAGGAGGCGCGCCTGGCCTACCCGACCATCGTCTACGACCTGCACACGATCGGCCCGGCCTTCGTGATGGGCGACGGCGGGCGCCTGGGCCAGGTGCTGTCCAACCTGCTCAGCAACGCGCGCCACCACGGCGAGCCGAACCAGCCGATCGGCATCGAACTGGCGCTCGGCGACGGCGCGGCGGCGGTCGAGGTGTCGAACGCCGCAGCCCCGATCCCGCTCGAGACCGAGGCCACCCTGTTCAACCCGTACAAGCGCAGCTCGCTGAACAACCCGCGCAACCGCACCGGCATGGGCCTGGGCCTGTACATCGCCCAGCAGATCGTGCGCGAGCACCAGGGCGAGATCGCCTACCGCCACGACAACGGACGCGTGGTGTTCCGGGTGAGCCTGCCGCTGGCACCGAGGCAGGCCGCGCAGCCGTAAAATCCCACCGTGCATACTTACACTGTCGGGCTTGGCATGCTAGTCTAGCAACATCGCCATTCCCGACAGCCGCATGCACATCACCACGATCATCGAAGCCACCGCGGTGCTGGTCGCCGCGTTTTCCGGTTTTATCGAAGCGCGCCGCAAGCGGATGGACCTGGTCGGCGTGTTCACCGTCGCCTTCATCGCCGCGTTCGGCGGCGGCACCCTGCGCGACATCCTGCTCGACAAGCGCCCGCTGTTCTGGGTGATCCACCAGGAATACGCGATCCTGATCTTCGTGCTGGCGCTGGTCGCCTCGCCCCTGATGCGCACCCTGCGCCACATCGTCTCGGAACGCCTGATCGTGGTCGCCGACGCGTTTGGCCTGGGCCTGTTTTCGGTGGCCGGCGTGTCGGCGGCGCTGGACGCCCAGATGCCGCTGTTCGTGGCCTCGATGATGGGCGTCATCACCGGCATCTTCGGCGGCGTGCTGCGTGATATCGTCTGCAATGAAGTGCCGATGGTCTTCCGCGACGGCAAACCCTACGCCGTCTGCGCTTTTGTCGGCAACTGGATCTTCCTGCTGATGGGTTTCTACGGCGTCGACAAGGACGTGGCCCTGTGGTCGAGCGCGATGCTCATCGTCGTGTTCCGGCTGGTGGCGTGGAAGTTCGACCTGACGCTGGGACGTTGAAATTCGGGGTCAGAGCACTAACCCGGTCAATTTCGGGGTCAGAGCTCTTAGTATGGAAATAGCTTTGCCGCAGCTTTCGGACTTGGTGGATTGCGCCGACAGGGTCGGCCGGCGTACAGGGCACATACGTGCGCATTTCCGCCTAGGCACTACCGGGGTCAGAACAATTGTTTGTTGAAGTGCTCTGACCCCGAACTTGTGCTCTGACCCCGAAGTGTTAAACCGCGTCCGGCCCGGTTTCACCCGTACGGATACGGATCACCTGCTCCACTTCCTGCACGAAGATCTTGCCGTCGCCGATCTTGCCGGTGCGCGCCGCCTTGATGATGGCGTCGACCACCTGGTCGGTCATGCCGTCGTCGACCACCACCTCGATCTTCACCTTGGGCAGGAAGTCGACCACGTACTCGGCGCCGCGGTACAGCTCGGTGTGGCCCTTCTGGCGGCCGAAGCCCTTCACCTCGGTCACGGTCAGGCCGGTGACGTTGACTTCGGCCAGCGCCTCGCGCACCTCGTCCAGCTTGAAGGGTTTGATCACGCAGGTAATTTGTTTCATTTGAAGCTCCTTTCAGGTTCTAGTCTTGGTCCGGGATGCGCGCCAGCTGTTCCATCCACACGGTGGCTTCCGAGTCGCTCGGCGCGCGCCAGTCGCCGCGCGGGGACAGCGAGCCGCCGTTGCCGACCTTCGGTCCGTTCGGCACGCACGAGCGCTTGAACTGGCTGGTCTTGAAGAAGCGCCACAGGAAGATGCCCAGGTTCTTCTTGATAGCCGCCAGGCCGTACTCGTTGCGCGCCGGGCTGCCGCCTTCGGGCCACGGTCCCAGCGCGCGATCGCGCCAGGCCGAGTACGAGAGGAAGGCCACCTTGCTTGGGGCGAAGCCGTAGCGCAGCGTGTAATACAGGTTGAAATCCTGCAGCTCGTAGGGGCCGATGAAGTCCTCGGTCACCTGGGCCGGCTTGCCCTCCTCTTTGCCGGTACCCGTCTTGCCCGGCACCAGCTCGGGGCTGATCTCGGTTTCCAGCACCTTGATCAGGACGTCCGAACCTTCGCCCGCGATCTGCTTCGTGTCCGCCACCCAGCGCACCAGGTGCGAGATCAGGGTCTTGGGTACGCTGGCGTTCACGTTGTAGTGCGACATGTGGTCGCCCACGCCATAGGTGCACCAGCCCAGGGCCAGCTCGGACAGGTCGCCGGTGCCGATCACGATCGCATGGTGGTGGTTGGCGAGCCTGAACAGATGGCTGGTGCGCTCGCCCGCCTGCACGTTTTCAAAAGTGACGTCGTACTCTTCCTTGCCCTCGGCATACGGGTGGCCGAGGTCCTTCAGCATCTGGATGCAGCTCGGGCGGATGTCGATCTCGTGCGCGGTGCAGCCGACCACCTCCATCAGCTCGCGCGCCTGGCGCAACGTGCGTTCGCTGGTCGCGAAACCCGGCATGGTGTAGGCCAGGATGTTGGTGCGCGGCAGGCCGAGACGGTCCATCGCCGCGGCGCAGACCAGCAGCGCATGCGTCGAATCCAGGCCGCCCGAAATGCCGATGACGACCTTCTCGTGTCCCGACGACTGCAAACGCTGCAGCAGCGCCTGCACCTGGATGTTGTAGACTTCGGTGCAGCGCTCGTCGCGGCGTTTGCCGTCGGCCGGCACGTAGGGGAAGCGCTCGACCAGGCGCTGCAGCGGCAGGTCACGCTCCAGCGGCAATTCAAGGCTGAAGCGCTGGACGCGGAACTTCGCGACTTCATCGGCATGGCGGCGCACCGATTGCGCGAAGGTGGTCGCGTGCATGCGGTCCTGCGCCAGGCGCTCCAGGTCGACGTCGCCGAAGATGATGTGCGAGTCCTGCAGGAAGCGCTTCGACTCGGCCAGCATGTCGCCCTTTTCGTAGATCAGCGACTGGCCGTCCCACGACATGTCGGTGGTCGATTCGCCCAGGCCGGCCGAGGTGTACAGGTAGGCGGCGACGCAGCGCGCCGACTGCTGGCCGACCAGCTGGTGCCGGTAGCCGCTCTTGCCGACGACGACGTTCGAGGCCGACAGGTTGACCAGCACCGTCGCCCCGGCCAGGGCCGCGAACGAAGATGGCGGGACCGGGACCCAAACGTCTTCGCAGATCTCGACGTGGAAGCGCAGCAGCGGCATGTTCTCAACTTCGAACAACTGCTCCGGACCGAAGGGCACGTCCTGTCCAAGCAGGGTAATCTGCGTGACCGCGGTGTTGTCCGCGGGATTGAACTGCCGCATTTCGTAAAATTCGCCATAATTGGGCAGGTAGCTCTTCGGCACCGCACCCAGGATGCGTCCGTTCGCCACCACCACCGCGCAATTGAACAGCGTATGGTTGATGCGGATCGGCAGGCCGACGATCAGCGCCAGCGGCAGCGAATTGGAGGCTTCGACCACGTCACCCAGCGCCGCGAGGCAGGCATCGAGCAGCGCGCGCTGGTGGAACAGGTCGTCGCAGGTGTAGGCGGACAAGCCGAGTTCCGGAAAGGCCGCCAGCACCGCGCCCTGCTCCGCCGCCTGGCGCGCCAGCTTGATCGTCTGCTGGGCATTGAAGGCCGGGTCGGCGACGCGGCAGCGCGGGCTGGCCACGGCGACACGGGCGAAGTCGTGCGAATAGAGGTTGAAGAATCGCTTATCCATCATGCATCTTTCCTTGGGTAGGTTTCTACGACACGTGTTTGCCGGGAAGAGCCGCCCTCGTTATTCCTTTGATATGGAAGTCATCTTGAATTATCGCACGCATATCGTTTCGACTCTGTCCGAGATTGGCCAGGCTGCCTGGGACGGCCTCCTTGCCAGGCAGGACAAGCCCAACCCTTTTCTCTCGTACGCCTTCCTGCATGCCCTGCACGAATCCGGCAGCGCCGCCCCGGACGCCGGCTGGCAACCCGAATTCATCACGCTGTGGGACGAGGACGAACTGGTGGCCGCCCTGCCCCTGTATGTGAAATACCATTCCTACGGCGAATACGTGTTCGACTGGGCCTGGGCCGACGCCTACCAGCGCAACGGCCTGGAATATTATCCGAAGCTGCTGTCGGCGATTCCCTTCACGCCGGTGACCGGTCCGCGTTTGCTGGCGCGCGACGATGCCGCCCGCGCTGAACTGGTGAAGGTATTGCAGGGAACGCAGAAAGCGACCGCAGTCTCTTCTTGCCATATCCTCTTTCCTCCGGACGAGCAGGCGCGCCAGTTGGGCGAAGCCGGTTTCCTGTTGCGCAGCGGCGTGCAATTCCATTGGGTGAACCAGGCTTATGCCGATTTCGATGCCTTCCTGGCGACGCTGGAACAGAAGAAACGCAAGAACATCCGTGCCGAGCGGCGCAAGGTTTTGCAAGCCGGCGTAAACATGCGCAGGGTGCGCGGCGTCGATGCGACCGATGAGGACTGGCGCTTCTTCACGCGCTGTTATCGGCACACCTATGCCGAACATTACTCGAAGCCCTACCTGAACCTTGATTTTTTCCGGCGTATCGGACGCGAGATGCCGGCCAACCTGCTGCTGGTGATCGCCGAGCGCGGCGGCCAGCCGATCGCCGCCTCGCTCGTGGTGCATGACGAGACCACGCTGTACGGCCGCTATTGGGGCGCGCTGGAACACGTGCCCTGCCTGCATTTCGAGACCGCGTATTACCAGCCGCTCGAATTCTGCATCGAGCAAGGCATCCAGGTCTTCGAAGGCGGCGCGCAGGGCGAACATAAAATGGCGCGCGGCTTCCTGCCGACGCGGACCTGGTCGGCGCACTGGCTGGCGCATCCGGCGTTTGCGGATGCGATCGAGCGTTTCCTGGAGCAGGAGGCGGGCGGGATCGATGATTATATCGATGAGTTGAATGACCGGAATCCGTTCCGGGGGTGAAGGATCAGCTTCTGCTTGCTGAAAATTGAACGTTCTTGCAAGATGGTGCGCAGATAATCATTTGAATGGTGGGGTTTATCAAATGAGCGAAATAGCCAGCGGGAACGTGTTGAACGCTTATCTCGAGATTGATCCATCGACGCAGTGCTGCGAAAAGATCTGCCTGTTCCTGGAGGGCGCGGCCTGGCTGGAATTCAGCGGTGTCACGCTTCGGAAATTCGATCTCGTCAGGCTATGGATCAATAAAGGACACGCATGAAAGACACATGGATTTTCACAGCGCTGCTGGCTTTCGCCCTGCCCGCCGGCGCCGGCAATATCGAAGTGGCGAGCTTCGATGCCGCCCCGCTTTACGGCGTCGGCAGTAATTGCGAGTTCGGCCGTCAAACGGACAAGACGCTCCTGGCGAGCGACTGGGTCGACAAATTCTGGATGAAGGTCGACGGCAAGATCATCCAGTTCACCAGCCATCGAACGGACGCTGACATCGAGCGGCAGCTCGCGGCAAAACGCTGGCACGAGACTCTCAAGGCAGGCGATCTGACGCTCGACATCAAGCTGTCGGAAACCGGGCGTGGCGAGGACACGGTCGGCTACAAAGGCATGATCGAGCTGAAGCGCGCCGGCACCAGCACGCGCATTCCCGTCACCGGCGGCTGCGCCGCATGATTCCGGATCGACGGCAGAAATTGCTACACTCACGCCTTTCCATTCTCGCCCTGAAGTCGACATGAAAAGCAGTTCAAAAGGCGGCCTCGTCTACTCCACCGAAAGCGGCCGCATGTGCCCCGATTGCCGCCAGCCGATCGCCGATTGCACTTGCAAAGCCACTGCCGCACCGAAAGGCGACGGCATGGTCCGCGTATCGCTCAACACCAAGGGCCGCGGCGGCAAGAGCGTCACCGTCGTCAAAGGGCTGGCACTCGACCCGGTCGCGCTGGCCCTGCTGGGCAAGCAGTTGCGCACGGCCTGCGGCTCGGGCGGCACCGTGAAGGATGGCGTGATCGAGGTACAGGGCGACCACTGCGACCTGATCATGGAAACGCTGAAAAAGCACGGCCACCAGCCCAAGCGCGCGGGCGGATGACGACCTGCCGGCGTAATGTGAGAATGCGCGCATTTTCCACGGGGCGCATTTGTTATCTTGGCAGCGTCTTTCATCGTTAGAGATAAAGAAAGCCGCCACATGCTCCTGCCACATCAGCGCGCCGCATCGGCCCGGTGCATGCGCCTTGCACTGCGCCTCCTTGTTCTACTGCCCCTCGCCCTCGCCGGCCCGCTCGCCGGCGCATCGGAACCGACGCAGAATCCCGAGGTCGTTCGTATCACCGGCCTGCGCGCGATCCCGTGGAAAAGCTATCGCGCCCTGCGCGCCGCCATGGATGCTTACGCGGCCCACAAGGGCCTGGCGCCTGACGCCGTATTCAAGCTGGGCGTGGTCTTGCCCCCGGGCGCGACACTGCCGCCGAACTTCGCGATGCGGGTCAGTACGCCAGACGGCAAGGAATATCCGATCACGATGAACGGCAAGCTGTTCGAGCTGCCCATCCTGCCCGACGGCGTGCTCGATGCCGACCTCGTTACCAACCTCAAGGGTACTGCCGTCAAGATCGGCATTCACATGGAGACACCGGGCGTGCCCATCGGCATGGACCGCCTCGGCGACTTGCGCCTGACTTGCCGGATCGAGCGCGCGATCGACCGTGTCGAAGACGGGCTGCTTGCCCGCATGCTGCGCCCGGACGTCTGCGACACGTCGAAAGGCGCGTACTGGACCTATGCCCATTTTGGCGTGACGAGCAGCGGCGCTGCGCTCGTCGATACCGCCCGGCGCCAAGCGCTCGAGCGCCGCACCGATGCGCACGGCATCCGCTACAGAATTCCCTTATACGACACCAGCTGCGGCGACGACACGCTCGTCGAATACGCCTACACCAAGCCCCTGCCGGCGACGTCGTCGGGCAGGACGCTGCGCTTCACCCTCAAGGATTAGCCGCGGCGGGCGGGCTCTTGCAGCCCGGCGCCGGATTGGCCGCCGGCCCGGCCGTCGTCTGCGCCACCTTCGGGATCGATCCATCCTGACCATACGCGAATTCTTCCACCGCCACCGAGCGCCGGAACTCGCCGCCGCCGGGCAGCACGTCGTTGTGATAGAAGATATAGGACTTGCCGTTGAAGTCGGCGAAGGCCTGGTGGATGGTCGGCGTCACCTTGTTCTTGTCCATGATCACGCCGCGATAGGTCCACGGCCCGGTCGGGCTCGGGCCGGTGGCGTAGGCGATCACCTCCGGAAAGCCGCTGGCGTAGCTCAGGTAGTACACGCCCTTGCGCTTGTGCAGGTAGGGCGCCTCCTCGAAGTTGAACAGGCCGACCGTGTGGATCGGGCCGTCCAGCTCCGTCATGTTCGGCTTGAGCTTGGCGTACTTGAGCACCTTGTTCCCGAAGTACAGCCAGGCCTGGCCATCGTCGTCGACGAAGACGGCGGGGTCGATGTCGTCCCAGCCGTTCGGCGTTTCGCGCGTCATGTCGTTGGTGATGAGGGCCGAGCCGCGCGCGTCGACGAAAGGACCGGCCGGGTTGTCGGCCACCGCCACGCCGATCGACATGCCGTGGATGGTGCCGTGCTTGACCGGCGCGTATAAATAGTATTTACCGTTTCGCTTGACGATGTCGGCGGCATAGGCGTCGCTCCTGGCCCAGGCGAAGGTGGCGATGTTGGCCGGCACGCCCTCGTCGCGCCAGGTCTTCATGTCGCAGGTCGAGTACAGGCGCCATTCCTTCATGCGGTAGCCCTTGACCTCGGGCGCCGATTCGTCGTGGCCGGTGTACAGCCAGACGCGGCCGCCGTCGACCAGCACGGTGGGATCGGCGGTGTAGATGCCGGTCACGAGCGGATTGGCGGCGTGGACCGCCCCGAAAGTGGCCGCCGCAAACGTGGCCAGGCAGACGAGATGTCGAATCATGATGGGCAAGGTCAAGGTTGAGCGGCGGCCGGCCATTTGGCCAGCACGCGCCGGAAGCGCGCAGGCTGGCTCAGGCCGTCGATGCGGATGACCTGGGTGTCGATCAGACAGAGCGCAGCGAGGCGTCGTTTGAAAGCCGGCATGCACGCCAGCTTAACCCGCAGCCGCCCCGCCGGCGCATCAAGTTGATGAGTGTTTGGCGGACGCGCTCATTCGTCGAGCAGGCGAAGCGCCGCACTGACGTCCGCGGCCGGCAGCACGTAGCGGCCGTAAGCCATCCCATTGATCGGCGCGATATCTCCGTCGCGCACGAACCCGATCCGCTCGTACATGCGCAGCGCCGTCGCCATCACCGGACTCGTATGCAGCCCGACCGCAGGCGCATCCGCCTCCAGCGCGCAGCGCAGGCAAGCCGCCATCAAGCGCCGCCCGACGCCCTGCCCGCGCGCGTCCGGCGCGACCACCAGCATGCGGATCGCCGACCACGCGAGCGGAAAGATGGCGCTGCGCGGACGGCCCGGCGGCACGTGCAGCACGCCGCCGACGACCACGCCGTCGCGCTCGGCCACCAGCAGGTCGCCGTCGCCCGCCAGGTCGGCCATCCTGGCGATGCGGCCGATGAAGGCCGGCCACTCGTCGTAGTGCGCTTCGTACTGGGCAAACGCGGCCCGCGCCACCGCGTTGATGCCGTCGCGGTCGCGCGCTTCAAACCGACGGATCACGATCGTCATCCCGCGGTCTCCAGGTCGCCCTCATGCCACCACAGCCCCGGATTGTTGTCCGCCAGGTTACGCAACAATTCCCACACCACCTTCACCCTCCTCAATCGGTACAGATCGGCCGGCGCCGCCAGCCAGAACGAACGGTCGGCATAAAAGCCCGGCAGCACCGGCACCAGCCGGCCATCTTCCGGCACCGCGTACGGCGGCGCCATCATCAAGCCCATTCCGAGGGTCGCCGCCTCGATCTGCGCCGTCATGCCCGAACAGCACAGGCGCCGCCGCGGGGTGAAGCCGAGTTCGTTCAGGTAGGACAGCTCGCGGCTGGCCAGGCGGTCCTGCACGTAATCGACGAAATCGTGGCGTTCGAGGTCGGCCTGGGATCGGATGGGCGGGTGTTTCGCCAGGTAGGACGGCGCGGCGTACAGGTAGAAGCGAAAGGACGCCAGGCGCGTGACCACGTAACGGCCGGTCGAGGGCGGGTCCAGCATCACGCCCAGGTCGGCCTCGCGGTTGGCCAGGTTGGCGAAGCGCGGCAGCGCCAGCAGGTCGATCGACAGATCCGGATGGTCCTCGAACAGCTTGACCAGCAGCGGCGCCACCACGCGCACGCCGAACACCTCCGGCACGCCCAGGCGCACCACGCCGTGCGCCGCGACTTCGGCGCCGCCCAGCTGCTCGGCCGCGGCCAGCGCCGCGCCCTCCATCGCCTCGGCGTGCGGCAGCAACGCGCGGCCCATCTCGGTCAGCTCGTAGCCCTCGCGCGAGCGGTCGAACAGCGTGCTGCCGAGCTGCTGTTCGAGGCGGTCGATGCGGCGCGCCACGGTCGTGTGCTCGACTTCGAGCCGGCGCGAGGCGCCTGACAGCGTGCCCACGCGCGCTAGTTCCAGGAAGAAACGCAGATCGGTCCACTCCGGCAGGGTATTCATGACAGGCTTGTTCCTTATCAAGATGACACATTGTGCACCAGTGCACATTCCTGCTGCAACGTTTTCGGCTCAGCGCTTGCGGGCGCACAGAAACCGAGCGTCACCTAGCGACAACACCTTTTGCCCACGCACCGGCCCGGTGCATAGAGATGTGCAAATTTGCACACCCGGTGGGCGTGGTCTTGTCTTTCCAGCCAAATTCATCCGATGCACACTGCGGTGCGTGCGAGTTACCTGACGCATGACACCACAACAAAATCAGGAGACATCAATGCGTGTTAGCAAGAAGAAGTCGCAGCTGAACAAGCAGCTGCTGAGCCGTTCGGCCGCCGCCCTGCTCGCCCTGTCCGGCACCACGATCGTCCATGCCCAGGATTCGGGCAGCACCAGCAGCGCCGTCGCCGTCCCGGAAGGGAATGTGGAAAAGGTCGTCGTCAGCGCGCGCCGCCGCCTCGAGACGCTGCAGGACGTGCCGGTCTCGGTCACGGCCTTCACCGCCGACCAGCTGTCCAAGCAGGGCATCCCCGACGTGGTCGCGCTGACCACCACGCTGCCGAACACCACGCTGAAGGCCTCGCGCGCAACGAATTCCACCCTGACCGCGTTCATCCGCGGCGTCGGCCAGGCCGACCCGCTGGCCGGCTTCGAATCCGGCGTCGGCATCTACCTCGACGACATCTACCTGGCGCGCCCGCAGGGCGCCGTGGCCGACATCTACGACGTCGAGCGCATCGAGGTGCTGCGCGGCCCCCAGGGCACGCTGTACGGCCGCAACACCATCGGCGGCGCCGTCAAGTACGTGACACGCAAGCTGGCGCCGCAGACCGACATCCGCCTGAAGGGCACGCTCGGCAACTACAAGGAACGCGACGGCGTGCTCACCGCCAGCACCCCGCTGGGCGAGACCCTGCGCGTGGGCGGCACCTTCGCCCGCTTCAAGCACGACGGCTACGGACGCAACCTGTTCAACGGTTCGCCCAACTACGACAAGGACCTGACCGCGGGCCGCGTGTCGGCCGAATGGACGCCGACGCCGGACCTGTTCGTGCGCGTCGCCGCCGACCTGACCCAGGACGATTCGCATCCCAAGAACGGCCACCGCCTGATCGTCGGGCGCACCAGCGGCGCGCCGATCCTGTCCAACGTCTACGACACCCAGGCCGAGATGATGACCGCGCTCGGCCACGAGCAGGAAGTGCGCCAGCACGGCGTGTCCGCCACCGTGGAATGGACCATCAATCCCGAGCTGACCTTCAAGTCGATCACCGCCCAGCGCCAGGACAAGTCCTGGGCCCCGATCGACTTCGACGCCCTGCCGGTGGTCGACATGGAAGTGCCGGCGCTGTACACCAACCGCCAGTTCAGCCAGGAATTCAACCTGACCTACACCGGTCCCAAGGTGCAGGGCGTGGCCGGCGTCTACTACATCGACGCCAACGCCTACAACAAGTTCGACACCGTGCTGGCCGGCCTGGTCCCCACCAGCACCTTCACCAGCGGCAGCGTCGACACCAAAGCCTGGGCCGTCTACGCCGACGGCAGCTACAACCTGACCGAGGCGCTGCAGCTGTCGCTGGGCGGCCGCTACACCGTCGACAAGCGCGAAGCCGACATCTTCCGCCAGATCTACTTCGGCCTGGCCGGCTCGCCGGAAATGGGCAACCCGGCCGCGCTGCTGTTCCGCACCGACACCAACCTGCCCGGCCTCTCGCGCGAGGACAAGAAATTCACGCCGCGCATCGCGCTGAACTACAAGGCGACGCCGGACCAGAACGTCTATGCGTCGTATTCGAAAGGCTTCAAGGGCGGCGGCTTCGACCCGCGCCTGAACGTGGTCGGTACCGGCATCTCGCAGGCCCAGGCGCGCGAAGGCTACCGGCCCGAGACCATCGGCACCTTCGAACTGGGCCTGAAATCCTCGTTCAACGGCGGCCGCATCACCACCAACACCGCCCTGTTCCACAGCGACTACAAGGACGTGCAGATCCCGGGCTCGGTGGCGATCGACACCAATGGCGACGGCCGCGACGACAGCTTCGCCGGCCTGACCACGAACGCCGGCAAGGCCAAGATCAAGGGCGCCGAGTTCGAGGCGGTGGCGCACCTGACCCCGAACTTCTCGCTGGCCGGGATGTACAGCTACATCGACGCCAAGTACGACGAGTACATCGTCGCCGGCGTCAACGTGGCGAGCCAGCGCGTGTTCCAGAACACGCCGAAGAACTCGGCCAACCTGCGCGCCACCTACGATATCCCGCTGCCGCTGGGTGGGGTGGGTGGCCGCCTGACGCTGATCGGCAGCGCCTCCTACCGCGGCGCCACCAACCAGTTCGAGACCGTTTCGATCCTGGACCAGGAATCGTACAAGCTGTACGACGCCAGCATCCTGTGGACCCGCACGGACGGCAAGCTGCGCGTGGGCATCCACGGCAAGAACCTGAACGACGAACGCTACAAGACCGCCGGCTACCTGTTCCCGACCCTGGGCAACGAGGGCACGCTGACCGCCTTCTACGGCGCGCCGCGTACCGTGCAGGGGACGGTCGAGTACCGCTTCTGAGTTCAGGTCGGCATGCGTTCCCGGCCGGTGCCCGCGACGGCGCCGGCAGGGACTCCGTTTGCCCACGATTCGAACCCGAGTCTTGGGAGAGGCTCCAGCAAAGGATGTTCCCAGCGTGTCCAATTTCACACCGATCAGTTACACCAGCACGGACGGCCTGACGCTGTACGCGCGCGATTACCCGGCGGGCGGGGCCGGCGCGCACGCCAAGGCCGGGGCGGCGGCCCAGGCGGCGCCGGCGCCGCTGCCCGTGATCTGCCTGCACGGGCTGACGCGCAATTCGGCCGACTTCGACGAATTCGCCCCCGCCATCGCCGCCCTGGGCCGGCGCGTGCTGGCGCTCGACGTGCGCGGACGCGGCAACTCGCAGCACGATCCGGATCCGTCCAACTACAAGCCCACGGTGTATGCCGGCGACGTCGCCAAGCTGATGGCTGACCTGGGCATCGCCCGCGCCATTTTCGTGGGCACCTCGATGGGCGGCCTGATCACGATGACGCTGGCGTCCCGGCACATCGAGCTGGTCGCGGCGGCGGTATTGAACGACATCGGCCCGGTGCTGTCCGAGCGCGGCCTGGCGCGCATCGCGGGTTACGCCGGCAAGCCGGTCGCGCCGGCGTCCTGGAACGACGCCGCCTGCTACGTCAAGGACATCAACCTGTGCGCCTTTCCGGACAACCCGGACCAGGAATGGGACAAGTGGGCGCGGCGCGCCTTCGCGCCCGATGCCGGGGGCCGGCTGGCGCCGCGCCATGATCCAAATATTGCCATTTCGCTACAAGACGGTAGACTGAAACCGACGTCGCTGTCCTTGCGCATGGCGTTCCGCAGGCTGGCGCACGAGCGTCCGGTGCTGCTGGTGCGCGGCGCCCTGTCGGACCTGGTCGAAGCGCGCCAGGCCGACTGGATGCGGCGCGCCGCGCCCACGATGCTGTACGTGGAAGTGCCGAATGTCGGCCATGCGCCGATGCTGACCGAAGCGGCCGCTTTCGGCGCCATCGAGCGCTTCCTGGCCACGCTGCCCTGAAACATACAAAGCCGTAGAGACGAGGAGAATCCATGAAGCATAGCAAACCCCTGGCCGCCGCCCTGTTCGCCGCCTTTGCCATGAGTGCCGGCGCCGGCGCGCTGGCCGCCCCCGACCTGAAAGTGGCCCTGATCGCCGGCAAGACCGGCATCCTGGAATCCTATGCCCGGGAAACCGAGACCGGTTTCATGATGGGCCTGGAATACCTGACTGGCGGCAAGATGGAAATCAACGGCCGCAAGATCCGCGTCATCGTCAAGGACGACCAGGGCAAGCCGGACCTCGGGCGCACCTTGTTGGCGGAAGCCTACGGCGACGACAAGGTCGACATCGCGGTCGGCACCACCTCCTCCGGCTCGGCGCTGGCGATGCTGCCGGTGGCCAAGGAATACAAGAAGGTGCTGATCGTCGAGCCGGCCGTGGCCGACGAGATCACCGGCGCCAAGTGGAACAAGTACATCTTCCGCACCGCGCGCAGCTCGATGCAGGATGCATTGGCCGCCGCCTCGACGCTGAAGAACGGCAGCGTGGCCTTCCTGGCCCAGGACTACGCCTTCGGGCGCGACGCCATCAAGTCCGGCAGGGAGGCGCTGGCCGCCACCGGCAGCCACGTCAAGGTGGTGCACGAGGAATACGCGCCGATGACCTCGACCGACTTCACCGCGCCCACCCAGCGCCTGTTCGACGCGCTGAAGGACAAGCCGCAGCCGCGCATCCTGTCCATCGTCTGGGCTGGCCCGAACCCGCTGAACAAGATCGCCGACATGAAGCCGGAGCGCTACGGCATCGTGCTGGCCCCGGGCGGCAACCTGCTGCCGGTGATGAAGACCTGGAAAGCCTACGCCGGCACCGAGGGCACCATCTATTATTACTATGGCTTCCCGAAGAACAAGATGAACGACTGGCTGGTGGCGGAGCACACCAGGCGCTTCAAGGCCCCGCCCGACATGTTCACCGCGGGCGGCATGGCGGCGGCCGGCGCCGTGTTCGCGGCGCTGCAGAAGGTCCCGAACGGCAACAGCGAGCAGATGATCGCGGCCATGGAAGGCATGACCTTCGAGACGCCGAAAGGCAGCATGACCTTCCGCAAGGAAGACCACCAGGCGCTGCAGCCGATGTACCACTTCCGCATCAAGAAGGACCAGGCGAACGAGTGGGACCTGCTGGAACTGGTGCGCGAGATCCCCGCCAGCGAATTGCCGCTGCCGGTGAAGAACAAGCGCTGACATGACGCTCGTACGCTCCCTGCCCTCGCTGGCGACGCGCGACCTGACGATCCGCTTCGGCGGCCACGTCGCGGTGAACGGCGTGACGGCCGAGTTCCACCCCGGCACGCTGACCGTGATCGTGGGTCCGAACGGCGCCGGCAAGACGACCTGGTTCAACCTGATCTCGGGCCAGTTGCCGGCCACCTCGGGCAGCGTGTTCCTGCGCGGCCAGGACATCACGACCTTCGGCCCGGCGCGGCGCACGCGCATGGGCATCGGGCGCGCGTTCCAGCTGACCAATTTGTTCCCGCACCTGACCGTAATGGAAAACGTGCGCCTGGCGGTGCAGAGCCGGGCCGGGGTGGGGATGTCGATGTTCTCGACCTGGTTCAGCCACCGCGATCTCATCGCGCGCGCCGAGAACTACCTGGAACGCGTGTCGCTGACGCAAAAGCGCGACACCTGGGTCGGCACCCTGTCGCACGGCGACCAGCGCAAGCTCGAGGTGGCGATCCTGCTGGCGCTGGAGCCCGACATCCTGATGTTCGACGAACCGACCGCCGGCATGAGCGTCGACGAGGTGCCGGTGGTGCTCGAGCTGATCCACGAGGTGAAGGCCGCGTCCGACAAGACCGTGCTGCTGGTCGAGCACAAGATGGACGTGGTGCGGGCGCTGGCCGACCGCATCATCGTGCTGCACAACGGCAGCCTGGTGGCGGACGGCAAGCCGGCGGAGGTCATGCAATCGCAAATCGTGCAGGAGGCCTATCTTGGCACAGCCGCGTAACGAACCCATCCTGAGCCTGTCGGGCGTGCACACCCACATCGGCCAGTACCACATCCTGCAGGGTGTGGACCTGGCGGTGCCGCGCGGCGGCCTGGCGGTCCTGCTCGGCCGCAACGGCGCCGGCAAGACCACCACCTTGCGCACCATCATGGGCTTGTGGAAGGCCAGCCGCGGTTCGATCGTGTTCGACGGCCGCGACATCACCAGGATGGCCACGCCCGACATCGCGCGCGCCGGCATCGCCTACGTCCCGGAAAGCATGGCCGTGTTCTCGGAACTGACGGTGCGCGAAAACCTGTTGCTGGCTGCACGCAGCGGCCCGCTCGATTCGGCGCGCGTCGACTGGATCTGCGGCTTCTTCCCGGCCTTGAAGAAGTTCTGGCACTACCCGGCCGGCAATCTGTCCGGCGGGCAGAAGCAGATGGTGGCGATCGCGCGCGCCATCGTCGAACCGAGCAAGCTGCTGCTGGTCGACGAGCCGACCAAGGGCCTGGCACCGGCCATCGTGCAGAGCCTGATGGCGGCCTTCCGCGAACTCAAGGACACGCACACCACCATCCTGCTGGTCGAGCAGAACTTCAACTTCGTGCGCACGCTCGGCGACAGCGTCGGCGTGATGGACGACGGCCGCATCGTGCACACCGGTGCGATGCGCGACCTGGCCGGCGACGAGGCGCTCCAGCAGCGGCTGCTCGGCCTGGCCCTGGATGCACATCAATGAGCCATCCCATGATTGGAACCGAACCGTGAGCGCTTCCCTCCCCATCACCAAGGACAAGGACGCCCCGGCCGCCGCGCCGGACACGCCCTTGCCGGCAAGCCGGCCGGACATCGCGCCGCTGCTGCTGGTGCCGCTGCTGGCGCTGGCCGCGCTGCCTTTCATGAGCTTCCCGACCTGGGTCACCCTGAGCGTCGCCGGGCTTGCGATGGGCATGATGATCTTCATCATGGCCAGCGGCCTGACCCTCGTGTTCGGCCTGATGAACGTGCTGAACTTCGGCCACGGCGCCTTCGTCTCGGTCGGCGCGTTTTCGGCGACGCTGGTCCTGATACCGATGCGCAACTGGCTGGAAGCCGATTCGCTGGCCGCCAACCTCGGCGCACTGGGCCTGGCCGTGCTGCTGGCGATGACGGTGACGGCCGTGCTGGGCTGGGCCTTCGAGCGCATCGTCATCATGCCGGTATATGGCCAGCACCTGAAACAGATCCTGATCACGATGGGCGGCATGATCGTCACCGAGCAGCTGATCAACGTGATCTGGGGCGCCGAGCAGGTGCCGCTGCCGCTGCCGACCGCGCTGCGCGGCGCCATCTTCCTGGGCGACGCCGCGATCGAGAAATACCGGCTGCTGGCGGTGGTGGTCGGCCTGTGCGTGTTCGCGGCCATGTTCCTGACCCTGAACCGGACCCGCATCGGCTTGCTCATCCGCGCCGGGGTCGAGAACGGCGAGATGGTCGAAGCCATGGGCTACCGCATCCGCCGCCTGTTCGTGGCCGTGTTCGCGGCCGGCTCGAGCCTGGCGGGGCTGGGCGGCGTGATGTGGGGGCTGTACAAGGAAACGCTGACGGCGGCGATGGGCGCCGACATCACGGTGATGATCTTCATCGTGATCATCATCGGCGGCCTGGGTTCGGTCGGCGGCTGCTTCATCGGGGCGCTCCTGATGGCGCTGGTGGCCAACTACGCCGGCTTCCTGGCGCCGAAGGTCGCGCTGGTGTCGAACATCATCCTGATGATCGCCATCCTGCTGTGGCGCCCGGCCGGGCTGTATTCGACATCGCGAGGCTGAACATGCTGGTCAAATTCCTTTCCGGCGACTTGCCGCGCAGCCGCCTGCTGGGCCTGGTCCTGGCCGCGATCGTGTTCGGGCTGCTGCTGGCGCCCTTCCTGTTTTCCGGCGCCCGCCCGCTGAACACGGCGGCGACGATCTGCATCTACATCGTGCTGGTGGCTTCCTACGACTTGCTGCTGGGCTATACCGGCATCGTCTCCTTTGCCCACACCATGTTCTACGGCATCGGCGCGTATGGCGTCGGCATCGCGCTGGCCAGCGTCGAGGAACCGACCTGGCGCGTGGTCCTGGTCGGCCTGGTGCTGGCGCTGCTGCTGACGGTGGCGCTGGCCTTCGTCATCGGCCTGTTCGCGCTGCGCGTGCGGGCGATCTTCTACGCCATGATCACGCTGGCGGTCGCGTCCTCGTTCGCGGTGCTGGCCTCGCAATTGTCCGACCTGACCGGCGGCGAGGACGGGCGCACCTTCAGCGTGCCGGAGCTGCTGTCGCCGGGCTTCACGCTGATGGAGAACGCCGTGTTCGGGCGCGCCGTCGACGGCAGGTTGGTCACCTATTACATCGTGTTCTTCGGCTGCGCGCTGCTGTTCCTGTTCCTGCTGCGGCTGGTGAATTCGCCGTTCGGGCGCGTGCTGCAGGCGATCCGCGAGAACGAGTTCCGGGCCGAGGCGCTGGGCTACCGCACCGTCGTCTACCGGATCTGGGCCAACGTGCTGGCGGCGGTGGTGGCGGCGCTGGCCGGGGCCTTGATGGCGCTGTGGCTGCGCTACGTCGGGCCCAAGACCTCGCTCGGCTTCGAAGTCATGATCGACATCCTGCTCATCGTCGTGATCGGCGGCATGGGCACGATGTACGGCGCGGTGATCGGGGCGACGCTGTTCATCCTGGCGCAGAACTACCTCAAGACCCTGATGGGCCATGCCTCCGAAGCGCTGTCCGGCGTGCCGATGCTGGCGGCGGCGCTGCATCCGGACCGCTGGATGCTGTGGCTGGGGGTGCTGTTCATCCTGTCGATCTACTTCTTTCCGATTGGCATAGTCGGCAAGCTGCGGATGCGCGGTTTCATCGCGAAACGCTGATTCCCGGCTTTGCATGGTGGGCACCCCGTGCCCACCACGTCCCACCTCGCTCCCTCCGCAGTACCGCCCCGCGATACCTCATCGGTTCAGCTCATCCATTAGCTGAAGATCAAGCCCTGTTGTCATTCGACTCATAAGATGAGCCCATCAATGGCCTCGTCGACCAGCCAGCGCGAGCGGTCCACCATCCTACTGGCTTCCATGAAAGGGCTTTCAACATGAAAGGGCTTTCCGCGAAAACCTCGCGTGCGGCAGTGGCACTATCGCTGGCGGCACTGGGCTCCACGGGCGCGCAGGCGGCCGGGGTCGAGATCCTGAACGAAGGATTCAACAACGTCGGCGGCCTGAGCGGATGGACGCAGGTGAACGACAGCGCTCCCGCCGGCAGTGGCTGGTTCCAGGGCAATGCCGGGCTGTTCCCGGCCCAGGCCGGCCCCGCCGATTCGTATGCCGCCGCCAACTTCCTCAGCGCCGCCAACGGCAGCGGCAGCGTCGACAACTGGCTGATCACGCCCGAGCTCGACCTGGCCGGCGCCACGCTGCTGAACTTCTACACGCGCGCCACCGGCGAGCCCGGCTTCAGCGACACCCTCGAAGTCCGGCTGTCGACCGGCGGCAGCGATCCGTCCGATTTCACGACCTTGCTCACCACCATCGGCAACACCGGCGGCTACCCGGCCGACTGGGCCGGGTTCAGCGTCGCCCTGGACGCCGAGGGGCCGGCCCGCTTCGCGTTCCGCTACCTGGGTTCGGCCGATACCCTGAACTATGTGGGCCTGGACACGGTCTCGGTCGTAACGGCGGTGCCGGAGCCGTCGACGTGGATGATGCTGGCCATGGGCCTGGGCGGATTCGGCCTGCTGCGCCGCAAGCAGCGTTCGTAAGGAGAACATCATGTCGAAACAAAGAATGCTGACCACCACCGCCATGGCCGCGCTGTGCGCCCTCGCCCTCTTCTCGCTGCAGGCCAAGGCGCAGGCGCGGGAAGAAGGCAAGGGCATGGTCGTGGTGCGCGATGCCCAGACCGGCAAGATGCGCGCGCCCACGCCCGACGAATTGCGGGCGCTGCGCGCGAAGACGCCGCCGCCGCCCGCCGCCATGGCCGGCAGCGCGCAGCCGCAGACCCTGACCAACCGGCGCAGCGGCGCGCGCGGCGTGCGCCTGGGCGAAAAAACCCTGGTCTACGAGGTCGTCACCCGCGGCGCGGACGGCAAGCTGTCCGAAACCTGCGTGCAGGGTGCCGATGCCGCCGAACACGCGCTGCACGGCCCCACCAACGATGCCAGCAACGCCGCCCCCCACGCCGAGCACAAGGAGCACGCCCATGAAGCCCGCTGATCAAACGCCGGCGCCAGCGCCCACGCCCGGCCGCCTGCAGCGCCTGGCCAACACCGCCGCGGGCGTCGCCGCCTCGGTCGCGCTGGCCTGCGCCGCCATCGCCGTCGCGGTCGCTTCAAACCCGGCCCAGGCGGCGGCCACCATCGTGATCGTCAACCTGAACCAGCCCGGCGTCGGATTCAACGACCCGACCCCGGCCACGCCGGTCGGCGGCAACCCCGGCACCACGCTGGGCCAGCAGCGCCTGAACGCCTTCCAGCGCGCCGCCGACATCTGGGGCGCCACGCTCACCAGCAGCGTCCCGATCCGCATCGGCGCCTCCTTCGTGCCGCTGTCCTGCGACGCCGGCAGCGCCGTGCTGGGCTCGGCCGGCGCCAACGAGATCTGGTCCGACTTCCCGAACGCGCCGCGCGCCGGCAC
>Ga0265780_10001903_pt1 | contig 28904 bp, 36 predicted proteins | sample P1T30metagenome_FD_192432 | JGI IMG/M metagenome (GOLD analysis project Ga0265780, IMG submission 192432) | Plant litter microbial communities from East Loma Ridge, Irvine, California - P1 T30 | ecosystem: Environmental > Terrestrial > Plant litter > Unclassified | place: USA: California... | reverse complement strand
GGATCGAGGAAATGCTGGCCGACGTGGCGGCGGAAGACAAGGCGACGATGATCGCGTTGTTGTCGACCATGAAGCGCAGTTTGCGGGTGGATGACGGGGTGTAGCTGGTCCCCCCGACTGGAATCGGGAAAAGGGCGGAAGCCTGCATGAATGCTGGCTTCGGTAGTAAGGGGGTAGAGCAGATACCAACGAAAGTACCAGCAGGCGTCACAGGCTCAGTCGCCGAACCGCACCGCCCATTCTTGGATGTACGCCGGGCCTGCATCGCCCTGCGGTCGCTCTTCACCTTTCAGCAGCAAGCCAGCGCTGTTCATCGTCGTCAGGCGGGCTTCGTACAGCGTCGGAACCAGTGGGTCACCGACCTGGCTGCTTGGGTCGGTGACGTTGGCCACGATCGATGTGCCAACGCCGTAGACGCGCACATTGCCCTCAACTGCTGGCGCCGCGCCAATGTCGCGATCCGACAGTCGTTTGCCGTGGTGGCGTAGGCGTTTAACTTTCCCGAGCATGGCCAGAGTGTAGCACCGTTGATTTCGGTCAAACTCTGGTAACGAATGGTCGATACTATTTGGGAATGAACAAACGAACCGATCGTCTGACCGCTACGCACGTCGACCTGGCCGTCAATGTGGCCGCCGCTTTCAACTTGGCTGCCGGGGTTCGAGCGCTGCACGAGCAGGGCGTATCCCCCGCGATCGTGCAGCGGGTGCTCATCGATGGTGGGCCACAGCGCGGCACTACTTCGGCTAGGCCTGAACCGTCTTCGCGTGGCGCGCAGCGCACGTAGCGGGTTGCTCAAGCAGCGCGATCACACAGAGTGACGTAGTGCATTGGCGCGTTAATGCACCCTGCTTAATTTTTCTCAAGCAACAGGATCAAGCGCGCGTCCTGCCATAATCGGCTCATGGAACAACGAACCGATCGCCTCACCGCCGCATACGTTGACCTGGCTGTCAGCGTCGCTACCGCGTTCGGCCTGGACGCCGCGGTACGCTTTCTTCACAAGCAAAAAACAGCACCCGCTATCGTACAGCGCGTCCTCATCGAGGGTGGGCCGCGTCGAGGGGCTCTCCCATCAGGCGCTCCATCATAGCCTCCACAGCCAGGGAATCGCATGCCTCGCCAGCGATGACCACCAGCTGCGGCAGCCGGTCCTTATGCTCCTGGTGAACGGTCAGAACGTGGCCACCGCCGCCGGGCGTGATGATGTTGATGTCGAACTGCATCAGCGCTGCTCCAGGTACCGACTGGCGCCGAACATGCGCACCGCCAGCACCATTGGCGTGCGGCGCCATGCCGGTTCGCCACACGCGGTCAGTGCCTCGCCGTAGATCTGGTCGGCCAGATCGCGCGGTACCAGGCCTTTTTCGTAGAGGAAGTCGTGAACGACAGCCGCCTCGTCACCAATGCCGCCGAACAGCCAGTACGTGAGCGGCGCACGCGGGACGGAGGCATAATCGGTGACGAAGTGTTCCGGCACGATGATCAGGTCGGCCAGCAGCGGCGAGTAGTAAACAAGGGGCGCCAGCAACACGCGATCCTTGCCAAAGAGCAACACTCGCTCATCACGCAACTTCGTCAGGAACTCGCCACCTTGCTGGGCTAGCGGGGCATCATTTGGCTTGGCGAGCATTGCGCACCTCGTCTCCGGTGTAGGTGCCGGTGCATTGCATGGCCAGGTTCGAGCAGCCGGACAGGGCCAGGAGGAGGAGGGCGAGCAGCAGGATGCGATTCATGGCGTGCCTTTCAGGTTGTCGTACTGGGACATGTTCCGGCCGCGCATGATCGAGATCAGCAGGTCGGCATAGTTGGGATCGGTGGCGTAGCCGGCCTTGGCGACAGCGCGGGCCCAGCCTTCGCCCGTCTTCTCTTTGAAGCAGGGCGCGTAGCGCGGGTTCACCTTGAGGAAATTCGCGTGGTCGACCATGCACTCGGCCCAGTCCTTATAGGCGCGGAACTTGTCGATGACCTGCGTGCGCACGCCCTTAATGACTTCATGAGTTGTGACGAGCGTCACAGGCCCTTTCCACTTCGGGCCCGGCTTGATGCCGAACAGGTTGCAGCCTGGCGCACGCGCGCCCCAGCCGGATTCGAGTGCTGCCTGCGCCAAGATCAGGCTTGTGGGGATGCCGATGGCGCGGTGCGTTGCTTGTGCTGCGGGCAGCAGCATGTTGATGAATGCGGTTGGCGGCATGGTCATTGCTCTTTCTGCGGCGGGTCGGCGGGGAGGTTCAGCTTCGAGTTCATCAGCGCCTCGAACTTGAACAGGGCACGCGAACCCATGTGGGCGGCAATGCCGACCAGGGCATATTTCATGGGAGAGGAGGCGCCGGCTGCGTCGCACAGGTGGGCGGTGATGATCCCGGTGAACCCGGAGACACACAGCTCGCCGACCAGCTCGGTCAGGTTCCAAGCACGCGGGTGGCCGTCGCGCATCTTGCGCACGAAGCTGGCCCAGCCGCCCCAGAAGGAAATCGCGATCAGCAGCGCCCAGCTGAGCAACGTGTCGTAATCAAAGCCGCCAGATGGCGGGTTGGAGGGGGTCATATAGACCTTTCGGAAATAGAAAAGGCCACCCGGAGGTGGCCTATAATTGGTGAAACTACATGGGGTGCAAATGTCCTACGATCCAATCCAGCTGGGCGCGGCGCTCGCTTTCATCTTCAATGCGTGGTGGGCTTCACGGCGTAAGTAGCCGACGCTGCCGTTCCTCCTCCGTCTCCAAGTCCATGAATGCCGCCGGCGAAAGCAGAAGCCCCTTCTGACCGATTGGCATAGGCTGGCGTTTGCCGGCCAGCGTGCGCGGCACGTCCAGCGCGCGGCCCGACTGAAATCCGACCTTGATGCTTTCCAGCGGAGCGCCGATGGCTGCCTGGCCAAACGGGATCTTCGACAGTACTGACTGGCTCAAGAGCCGTTCAGCCATGCCGCCCAGCGCGCCAGCCGTGTTCGAGTTGTTCACCGCTGCGCCGCTCGGCTGGAACTGCTCGTAACGCGATACGCGGCCTATCGCCTTCAACTGCTGGATTTCCTCGGGTTGGAAGAAAAGGCGCAGCTTGCGTTCGCCGATCGTGTCGAGCGCCTTCACGTACGTGGCGCCGGCGAAGTTGCCGACCTCGTCCGCTTGGCCGTTCAGCGCCTTCGATTTCAGGTGCCCCAGGATCTGCTCGCGCACGGCATTCATCGCCACCGGGTTCGCCTTGATCGAGCTTTTGAGCTGAGCCACGCTCATGAAGTCGGCCTTCTTGCCGGTGCCGACGATGAAGTCCTGCACAAACTTGTCCGGCTCGACGCCGTCGCGCACCGCCTGCAGCGCAGGGGTCTTCTCGACCAGTCCCATATACATGCGGTTGACGCGTCGCGCGCGGTTGAACGCGTTGATCGAGTCTTGGCCCAAGTCCTGCGCTGTTGCTGGGAGGGCCAGCTGGCTGCCGCCGGCGGCCGGCGCCGCGCCGCGCCCAAGCAGTGGCGTCTCGTCTAGCGCCTGCCGCACCGCACCGAGCGCAAACCGAACGTTGCCGTCCATGCTCGATCGCTGCAGCCGGCCGATGTTCGATTTGAACTGCTCGGCGATCTCGACCGTCAACGGAATCTCCCCCGACGCGAAACCGTTCAGCTTGTTGCGGATGTCGGGCGTCAGAAACGATTCGACGTTGGCCTCGTTCAGCAGATCGCCTGCGCGGTTGGTGAATGCCTGCGGATCCAGCGCGGCGCTGCGCCCGCGCGAGTCTCGAGCCCGGTCGTACAGCTTACCGATCACGTCGCGCGCACGCTCGTCACGGCGCTCCAGCGCGCCGATGATCCGCTCGCCGCCTGCGTAGGCATCGTCTGCCGCGCCGGCGCCAAGGTTGTTCAGCCCAGCCTTGAGAGCCTGATTGTTGCGGTTCTCGGTTTGGCCCAGGAACTGCGCGGTGCTGTCCCGGCTGTTGATGCCCAGCTTGGCCAGGTTCTTCTGCTGCGTGACCACGGCCGGGTCGAGCGTCAGGCCGGCGGCCGTCGGCGTCAGCCCGGTCATGCGGTAATCGGCCAGGCGCCGCACCGCGTCGGGCGACACCTGATCGCTCGTGCGGAACGCCTTGGCCACGTCGTTGCGGATTCTTTGCGCTACCTGGCGCGGCAGTTCGCCGAGCGTGACGCCCGAGTCCTGCAGCGCGTTGTTGATCGTGATGTCGATCTGCTGCGCTTGTTGGGCCGTCGGGGTGGCCGGTTGCATGCGGCGCGCCACGGCGCCGGCTGCGCGCTGCACGCCACCCATTGCCATCGGTGCGCCGACACCAGCCGCCAGGGACGCCACAAGCTGCGCGGTGTCGCCGCCGCCAGTCTCACGCGTGGATCCACCAGCCAGGCCGGAGGCGCCCGCTGAGACCAGTTGCTGGCCAGGGTTGGATGCCAGGAGCCGGGCCGCCGCCTGCGCGGTGCCAGACAGCCCTTGCGCCGCCTTGCCTGCAGCACCCAGCATGCCGGCGCCGCCGGCGACGAGGCGCGACGCATCACCGACAATGCGCTCGCCAGCGGTGCGCGGCTGCGGCAGGCCCAGGCCGTCGGCGATCGTCGCGCCGGTGCGCGCAGTCGGCTTGTTGCCCAGTACGGGCGCGGCCAGTGTGCGCACCGGGTTGCCGACGAACGTGTCGAACAGTTCGCCGACACCCTCGATGCCGTGGCGCGCGGTCAGCCCGACCTGGCGCGGCACATCGGCGATTGCGTCACCGAGTTGCGCACCGAAGCCGCGCTGCTGCGCTGGCGCCGCGTCGAACAGTTCAGCCGACAGGTCACGGCCGCCTTTCTTCGGCGCCGGCGCATCGCCGAACAGTTCATCGGAAAGATCACGTCCTGCCATCACTGGCCTCCAATCGTGTAGCCCTTGGCACGAAGGGCGGCGGTTACTTCTTTCGTGCTGCGCCCGCTGGCGCGCGCGGTGGCGGTGATGTCGGCCAGCGACACCGTCTTGTTGCCGGCGGCGGCCGGTGCTGTGGCTGCCGCCGCGGCGCGCGGTGCTTGCGCTGGCGCGGCGCCCGGCTGCTCATACTGCGACGTGTCCAGCGGATCGCGCCCATAGTTTGCCCGGATGCCGTCGACGTTCAGCTTGCGGATCTGCGCGGCGCGCGTGTTGATGCCGCGAATCTCGCCCAGGCGCTGCTTGACCAGGTCGGTGTCGTTCAGGTTGGTGAACAGTTCGTTCCACGCGCGCTGTGCGTCACCGTCCGTCTGTACGCCGGCGTTCAGGCGCAGCGAGTCGTTGCGCAGCTTCTCAAGCGTCGAGCGGAACGAAGCCTGGTTGCGGCTCTCCTCGGTCGACATGCCGGAAGCATTGCGCGCCTGGTTGATCAGGTTCGACACTGGACCGAACGACAGCTTGCCGCTTTCCAGTTGACCCTGGATGCGTCCGAGCTGGCCATCGATGCCGCTGGCGGTCGACAGCGCGTCGAGTTCGCTCTGCTGCATTTTCAGCGCGGCGGTCGGGATCGGCTTGTTCGTCGGCATCGACGAAGCGGCGCGGCGATCGACCATGTCCTGTCCGCGCGCGGTGATGTCCTGGCCCCGGCGCTGCGTGGCCGCCGAAATCAAAGTGTCGGGCGTGGCAGTGCGATCGAACGATTGGCCGGACTGCAGTTCGAACGGATTGACAGCCACACTTCGGCCGCCCAGGTTCTCGAGCTGCAGCTTCTCGCGCGGAGACAAGCCGTCGAGCTGCTTGACGCTGCCGTCGTCCGCCGTGCGCACCGCCACCGGCTTGCCGTCGGGGCCGTTCACGAACGTGATACCGCTGTCGAACTTGGGCCCGACCTTCGCCAGCGAGCGCTGCAGCTCCAGGCCACGCATCGGGTCGATACGCATCACAGCCTGGATCGCGGCGTTCGTGTCAAAACCGCTGTCGCCGTTCGCACCGCGCATCGCGGCGCTGATCTGCTGCTCCTGCTCGCGCGCGCGCTGACGATCGGACAGGCCGGCTTGCGCTTCCTGCAATTGCACGCCACGCATCTGCTCGAGCTGGCCCGTCTGGCGCGCCTGCTGCTCCTGCTGCTGGTACGCGCCCAGGCCGCTGCCGAGGATCTGGCCCAAGCTGGTAGGCGTGCGCGACGGCCCGGAGGCCTGGAGAATCTGCGCCGCCGCGGCGAGCAGCCCCTGCGATTGCGGCGTGCCGCTGAACATCTCGAAAAGTCCTGCCATGATGATCCTTTAGAAGTAGGAGCCGGAGCCGAACAGGCCGCCCGTTTTGCCGCCGACACCGAACAAGCTGCCGAGCGACCCAGCCATACCCGAATTGCTGCCGCCGGTACTGCCGCCACCCAGCAGCCCGGATAGCTGGCCGCCCAGCAGAGCCCCACCCAAGGCGTTGCCTGTGGGGCTGTTGTAAAGCGGCTGCGAGACGTTGCCGGTGGTCGTGTTGTTCGTCGTGCTGTTGCTGGTGCCGCTGCTCGTGCCGGTGTTCGACGTGGTTGCGCCGGCACCGAGGAATGGCTGCAAGATGCCGGCAGTCGCTCCCAGGCGGCCAACGTCTGCATTGCCGTAACCTGCGGCCGTACCGAGCAGACCCTGCTGCAGGCCAATGCCGCTCGCCATGTTCGAACTGTTCTGGCTGCGCGTGCCCATCAGTGCCTGGATGTTCGTGTTATCGGCCGCCTGGCGCATCGAGGCATCCTGCTGCGCCACACCGTACTGCTGCGCTCCCAGGCCTTGCGTCGCCGAAAGCGCGCGGTTCAAATCGCTCTCGTACGCGTTCGCCTTGGCGCCGACAGCGGCGTTCGTGGCGTTCTGGCCGAACATGGCCGTCGCGCGCGCCAGCTCTTTCTGCTGCTGGCCGATCGCGTTGCCTTCGGCGATGCCTTGGCGCGAGCCGCCGTATTGGCCGGCTGCGATGGCGCCGCCACGGATCGACGGCAGCACGTTCTGAAGCAAATTCTCGTTGCTGTCGTCCTGCATCTGCTGGAAGCCGAGGCGGTTCATCCCGATCGCACCGCCGATCTGTTGATCCAGGTATGGGTTCGCGCCTGGTGTGCCGTTGATGAAGCGGTCGTACGCGCCGGAAAGGTCCATGCCGTTCTGCGATGGCGCGCGCACCTGAGCGGCCTCCATCGCCGGTGCGTCGTACTGGCTGCCCATCAGTGCGTTCGAACCAGCGTAGCCATTGCCCAGGATCTGGCCAGCATTTGCGTTCAGGAAGCTGTTGCTCTGGCCTGATAGATTCGAGCCGCCGTTCGACAGCAGGCCGCCCAGGCTGCCCAGGATACCGCCGCCGCCCATGCCCAGAAGCTGCGCGATGTATGGGTCAAGCGTGTTGGTCGCGGTGCTCGATTGGTTCGAACTCTGCGTGCCGGATTGTGTGCCGTTCTGCGTGCCTGCCTGGCTCGTCGTCGTGCTCTTCGGCTGGCCACTACCGCTGACAGCGCCGCCGATCGCTCCGCCGATTGCGCCGCCGACAGGGCCGCCCAGGAAAGTACCGGCGATTGGTGCGGCGATGCCCACCAGATCTTTTAAAAATCCCATTTTTCTCGTCCTTGAGTGATGGCAGAATGCCGGTTATCCGAGCGGCGTCCATACGCCGTTGTTGTTGAAGTAGTAGTACCCCTCGCCGCTGCCTGGGTTCCAGGTCGTGCCATCCGTGTAGACGATCATCCCCTGCGATGGCTCGCTGGGCGGCGCGGCCATCGGCGCTAAGCGCAGGCTTGCGGCAGGGGCGAGCAAGGCAGCGAACACGCCAGCGATGCGGTTCAGCTCCTCGTCCAGGTAGCGGGGAATGTCAGCCGGGTTCGTCGGCACAGGGCCGGCTGAGTATCCGACGATCGAGCCTTTTGGCACTTTCACCACTTGCCTCCTTTTTTGACCTCGACGTCATAGCTGTCGATTTTCCATTGCACCGCGCTGCCCGACTCGAACCGGATCGCCAGGTAGCGGTAGCTGACCATGCAATCGACCGCGATGTCCTCGCCGATCACGAACTCGATCTCCGCGTCATATTCCGGATCCGCTGCCGGGTCCTTCATGTGGCCGCCGATGCGCACGATCACCGTCTCGCCCGGGTCGCCAGTGATGCGCGGGCGAATGCCGACGATCAGTTTGGTGAACTCAGCCTCTCCGAAGCTCAGGCCGCGCCGCTCCATGTACGAAGCCGGCGGCGTGCCGTTGAACGTGACCGATGAATCGAGCAGAAGCAGTTGCTTGTCCGCCGACGCCATCAGCACGCGCATCAGGTTCGGCGTGAACGCCGGCACGTTCCAGGCGGTCAGATCCGTGATCCAGGCATCGTTGTCCGACGACCAGCTGTCGTTGAGCGTGTTGTCGACCGGACCGTATGCCGCGTGGTGCAGGGCAGGGATGTCGCGGTAGGTGACCGTGCGGTCCTTGTAATTCCAGACCATCGCCTTGTTCGGCACCGTGTTGCCCACTGATGCGTAGCAGACGTACACCTCGTTCAGGAACGGATTCTTGAACACGAACGAGCGGCTGGCGTACTCGGTATCGATGTCGCGGAACAGCTCGCGCCGCGCCACCTTATCGAGCACCGACGTGGCCGACTGGCCATCGTGCACAATCACGTCCGAATTGGTCAGCACGAAGTGGTAGCCGTCCGGAAGTTCCACGATGCAATTACGATTCATCGCGCCCGACGCGCCCACCACCTTGCGGAAGTTGAATACGAATGTACCTCCGGTAAAGTCCATTCGGTAGACGGACTGTTCCTTGTAGATGATCAGGCTGTCGCGCAGGACCAGGCCATCAATAATCGGGTCACTGCCTTCGGCCAGGTCGGTTTCGCCTGATTCCGAATCCTCGTCGTTGCTGGCCCAGCTACCCGGCACGCCACCGGGATCAGCCGGCGATGACCACAGCACCAAGAACGGCCGGTTCGCGCCATCCCGTGTCACGTTCAGCGCGACCAGGAAGTTCTTGTAGGCGCGCATCGACTTGCAGAATGTGTTCGCCGGCCAGTTGTCGAGTGTCTGGAAGCGACTGTTCACGTCGAGATTCCATCGCTGCGGCGGGTCGGCCTCGTTGCCCGGGTTCAGGATCGGGATGCCCGACAGCACCGTGCTGGTCCAGGCGTTCGGCTCGCCGCTGTAATCCACGTCGGCGCCGCTGGTCTGGCGCGTCAGGTTCACATGGTCCGTCTCGCCGTCGATGATCGCGCTGGCGTAGATTTTCTTCTCGCCAGCGTAGATCCAGTACCGCATGTTGCCGATGTTGACCGGGCACAGGTGCAGCGGCACTACTTCCGGCGCGCCGTACGTAGGGCCGTGACCGAAAAACTGCATCGCCGCGCCGTCGAGAAAGCGCACGTTGAGCGCGTCCGTCCAGGCATTCGGCGGCAGTTCGTGAGCGGCCACGTCCTTGATGACGCCGATGCTGCCGGCATTGGGGATTCGGATCATCGGCATATCACCACCAGTAGACGATGACTTCACCACGGCCACCGTTGCCGCCATTGCCGCCAAGCTGCCCGCCAACGTTCTGGCCAGCGGCGCTGCCGCCGCCGCCACCGCAGCCGATCGAGCCATTGCCGCCTGATGTCCCGGCGGTATTTGCGTTGCCATTGCCGCCGCCGCCGCCAACGCCCGGCAGGCCTTCTGCAAACGCTGGGTCGATCACAATGGGCCCGCCATTTGCAGCGGCACCTGCCGTATTAGAACCTCGCTTGCCGCCCGCGCCGCCGACGCCGCCAGTGGTTGTACCGCCAGCACCGCCACCAGCACCGCCGCGCCCGGAACTTCCGCCCGGAGATGTGCCTGCGCTGTTGCCGCCGCCACCGCCACCGTTTTCAGCATTGCCGTTCGCCGGCGCGCCGTCTGGGCCGCGCGCGGGGGTAGTGGCAGACGCCACCACCACACCGAAAGATTGACTTCCGCCTGCGCCACCAAGGCTAAGGCTATTGTTTGTCACGGCGCCACTGCCACCGCTTACTGAAACGAACGAGCCAAATGACGACCCGCCGCCAGCAGCCCCGGAGTTTGCAGGGGCTATAGAACCAGTACCCCCAATCCCGCCCAGGCCGCCGCTGCCGACAGTGACTGGCACCGGCACTGAAACCTTGGAGGCTTCGATCAACATCGATGCGAAGGCGCCGCCGCCGCCGCCACCGCCTGGAACGTTGCTGACGCCGCCACTGCCACCGCCGCCACCCGACAGGAGCTCGACGTAGTACATGGATGCACCGGCTTTCGGCTGGAACAAACCAGAGGCGGGGAACACTTCGAACTTCTGCTCGAACGGATCGGCGCCGAGCGTAACTCCAACTTTCAGCCCTTCGTTCATTGCATGTCCCCCACAAAGGTGGTGCTGACGCTGAATGCGTCCGCGTTGTTGGTTGATGCGCGCAGTTGCCAGCCGGCCGGCAGGATCAGCGGCAGGTAGCCAGCATCCGAGGCGAACTGGGATGCCATGGCCTTGCTAAACGCCGACTTGATCACCGAATAGGCGCCCGTGATCGAGGCATTCGCGCCCGGCGAACTCGCCATCGTGTAGGTGAAGGTGCTCGGCCCTGTGACCGTGATCACATACGAGCCGTTGTATGCCGCCGGCGTGGCACCCGAGACAATCACCGTGTCGCCGGTCGTCAGGCCATGCGGCGCTGCCGTGGTGAGCGTGGCAAGGGCCGTGGTCGAGGTGATCGAGGTGATGGTGCGCGGCACGACAGTCGCAGCGGTCACAGGGATCTCGCGCCACAGCTGCGCGATCTCGGCGGCCTTGATGGTCGAGAAGGCACCCTGCGCGATCGCATTCGTCGTCGGCGCCACCGGCAGCGTGTAAGTGAACGTGGTCGCGTTCGGGACCGTGATCGCCGCGTTCGTGACGTTGTACTGGTCAGGCATGGCGTTCTGCACAGTCGCCAGGTCGCCGGTCGCAAGCCCGTGGCTCGATGCAGTGGTGACCGTGGCGGTCGTGCTGCTGAACGCGATTGAGCTGATCGGCGTGCCGGGCGAACCCTTCACCAAGAACAGGCGAACGATGCCAGGCAAGGTGTCGCCCACCGCCTGCACCTGGATCTTGTCCACGCGCGTGCCGGACATGATCGTCGGCGATGCAGTCAGCAGCGTGCCCATGGCGCCGGTGCCGTCGCGCAGCGCATTCGCCACCGCAATGGTGACTTTGCCCAGCTTCGGGATGGATGCGTATTGTGCTTGCGTGGTCATTTAGACGATTCCTTGTGCTTGATAAAAAAAGCCGGGGACCGGCGAGTTGAGGTAGGCAAACGCGCCGTTTTGGTATGCCAGGAAGTACTGCCCGCTCATTGCAGGCGGCACCGGCAACATCGAGCTGAATGCCAGGTTGTCGACATAGTTTTTCGTGATACCGATCAGGCGGTATTCGGTGCCGGTGTCGACCATCACCACGTACTGGCCGGCGACCAGATCGCCCGGCAGCAGCGGCGCGCCGGTGACGCTGCGGATCGCGCGCACGCCCAGGCCCGACACGTTCATGGTCGGCGCGGCAGTCACGCTCGTGACGTTCGGCATCCAGACCACCAGCGTGTTCGCGGCGTAGCTGATCAGATTTGGCGTTGTCGCAAGCGTGTACGTGTCAACGACACCGCCAGCCAAGCCGCCGACCAGCACCGGGCCAGCGAAGCCGGGGAAGCAGTTCTTGACCGCCGCTTTGATGTTGCGCAGATGATCGTCACCGTCTGATTTCGGATCAGCTGGGCGCGGCGACGTGGGGTCGAGGTCGTTAATCGACACGACCAGTTTTTCGAGTGCCATGTTTTTCCTATGGGGTTCGGGAGTCTGAGCGCACAACCAGATCGCCGGCTGTGCCCTTCGTTGAGTTGGCCGATTTAAGTGCGACCTGGTACTTGCCTTCCCATGTGGCCTGGCCTTCGAGGTTGCTCGTGAAGGTCATCGCCTCGATCATGGTTGCAGCCAGGTACAGCGACGGGTTCCGCTCCATCAGCCAGTTGCGGCCGTCGACGGCGTCATCGAGCGGCGGCAGCGTCATGCGCGCCGACAGATCGAGCTGGTACACGCCATCGGGCATCGGCCCGAGGTAGAGCGCGTCGCCGATCACCGTGTAGTGCCGCGGCGCGCCGGCGCAGCCATCGCTGTAGCGCGCGCGGAATGCATCGGCCGACAGGTAGCTGGCCGGGGCCTGCCACGGCACACCGACCGCGCGGATCTCGACGACGCCCTGCGGCAAGGCCACGACGCCCGTCCCGGCCACAGTCGGCAGAGAGATCGTCGAGTCCATGCCGCGCGCTTCCAGATCCGCGCTCATGCGCTCCTCGGCCAGCATCACCAGGTCGGGAACCAGCGACGCCAGGTCCTTCCGGTGCATCCACTTGATGACCGAGGCCTGCAGCCAGGCATAGTCGCGACCGGTTGGATTCGGCTCTGGCTGCGGCTCTGGTTCCGGCTCGACCAGCACCGGCGGATAAAAGCCGAGCGCAGTGGCGCCCAGCGGGGAATAACCGAGCATTTTCGTTTCCTTCTGCGTTAGGCTGGAACCGACATTTCCCAAATAACCGAATTTGGCTGTGCCTCATAATCTGGCAGCAGACGCAATTTGTTATCAAGCCGAAGCGCAGCCGGGTCGATATAGACGCCGCTGTACGCGCCAGTCGGGTGCGTGATTGCGTATTTTTTCCACGTCGCACCGGAATCAGTGGTGGTGAACAAATACAGCTGGTTGGTGGTGCCGATGGTGGCCGGCACGTTATCGTCGGTCGTTGCTGACGTGACGATGATCTTGCCGTTGTGGTATGCGATGTGCGGGGTACCTGCGTCCTGCACGCCGTTGTGCGCCATCAGGCGCGTGCGCACCCACTTGTTGGTGGTGGCGTTGTACTTGGCCACCCACAGGCTGCGGAAAGCTTCATCGGGATGCTGCCAACTTGCGACCAGCAGCGGCTGTCCATCGGCGCCAATCGCAATGCGCGCGACGCTGGAATTGTGATTGAGGTTGTTGTTCGGAAATGCGATGTCGCTATCATCCGTGCCGCTGACCAGGGGAAGATTCAGCGCCTTGCCGCGCATGGTCGTGAAGGTCACTCCGCCGTCCGTAGATTTGATCAAACTGATGTTCTGGCGCGGGTATCCCGACATCGTGAATGGGCCATCGCCTTGCAGGAATTCCGTGGTGACATACAACGTGTCAACGCTCGAGAACGCAATCTCCATGCCGTAAGAGCCAAGGTACGAAGCCGCGTTACCGGCCAGGAAGTCAGCCCCCTTGCGATCGAACGTGGTGCCGTTCCACTTGTAGATGCCGGCCAGGTAGCCATTGCCCCGCGCGCCCATCCACATACTTCCGTCGAACTGGTTTCGGAAGAAGCGGCGATACGAGCAATTCGTGTCCAGACCGGTAGGCGCGGTTGTTGCAACGAGCGCCGAAATGTCTTCGGTAGGCGATGACAGGCCCTTCCATGGGGTATGGTGCGCCTCGCCATACGCGATGACCTTGCCGTCGTCGGTCACGCACACGCTGCCGTCACGGTGCCCGATGGTCGTATCATGCGTGCCGGTGCCGAGCTGCACGTCCTGGACCATTTCGTACGTGGTCTTGTTCAGCTTGGCCAGCCTCGATTGCTGCACGCCGCCAACGGTCACAGGGGCCACGACATAGACCGCGTTAGCCGTAGTCCAGATCGGCGTGTACAGCGACAGCAGCGAGATCACCTTGGTGCCCGAGTACGGCGTATTGAAGCTCGTCGGAGACAGGTTGCCAGCCTGTGTGACAGTGGCTTCGGCGAGTGCAGGCGCAGGGACAAGCTCAAAGCCGCGAATGCGCATCGTGCCGCCGACGGCATCCTGCTGTCGCCCCATCTTGAAGTGCGAAACTCGCCCTGCATCTTCGCGGGTGAACGAAAACGGCAGCTGAGACCGCTCGACGATCCCGGCGGCTTGAGGCGGGACCAAGTTAATCACCTTATTCGCATAGACGGGCGTGGACGAAGCGGTCCACGGCTCATAAGCGCCGTAGAACTTCACGGATGCGGGCGATGGCTGACCGGGCGCGCCGGCCAGCGACCACAACATGTAGACGTCGTACTTCTGCCCCACGACTGCGGTATCTGCCGTGAAATGAATTTGCCCTTGAGCGTTCGGGAACGCGTACGTACCAACTCCGTCGAAGTCCGTGGCGGTGTATGGCGAACCGGTGCTAACCGCCATCTTCGACGATGCGATTGTGATCGTAGGGTTTGGATTTGCCGCTTGGGCCGTGTACTGGAGAGGCGACGGGTTCGTGAGGCTACCGCTATTGGCGAGGCTGACCGACTTCGCTCCAGCGCTGGCCGGGGTGTAAGTGAACGCACCAGATGGCGCCGCTGTGGTGAGAGACAGCGAAGCCGGAATAAACGTTCCGCCAGCGCCCGAATCGCTCGGTGTTACAACAATCGGAGTGGACGCGGTGCTACCGACAGGGAAGAGTGCAACCGAATAGTTCGACGACACAAGCCCGGCAACGCCGCTGACTGGGCCCGTCATGGTGACGGAAGTCGCGGAATTCCCGATAGGCGTCGCAGCACCAACCGCCTGGTACACTCCGCCGACCTTCAGGAACATGCTGATCACGCCACTGGACAGGCCGGTCTGGAAGTACACAGTGCCGTTGCTGCGGCCGTCCGCGTTGCTCGGGGCATCCGCCGACGTGACGAAGTTCGATGTGCCACTCAGGGTAATCTCGGCGCGCAGATCGGCGACCAGGCTGTCCAGCGCCTTGCTCGCGAGGGTGCAGAACACTTCCTTCGAGCCAGCGGGGAACACGACCGCGGCACCGCCATTGGAGCTTGCATATATCGCGGTGCGGGTCAGCGTGACGGTGTTGGTCAGCGTGTACGCGCCATTTTCCCAGTTGCCTTTGCCGTCATCCACCGAGACGGAAATCTTGGTGTCGCCGACGGAAAAAGCAGAGGCGAAGCTGCGGAATGTCGACGTGGCGCCGCCCAGTGTGATGACGTCGGCGCTGGTGGAGGTAGTCGTTTCTTTGACGCGATCAGCTAGGTTCATATGCTCTACTCAAATAGGGTTGTTACAGTTTTCCAGGCCAGATGCGGAACATGCTGTTGTCGGGGTGCTCGACCAATCGCTTGATGTGCACCTCGTTGCCCATGAATTCGTGGAAAGTAATCTTGTTGTCGTTGCAGTACTTCTCGACAATCACGTTCGGGATGCGTGCGGCGTGCTTGACGTCCGCAGTGCCGTGCGCGCCATCGAGGTGGCGACGCTTCGCGTCTTCGAGGATCGCAGTGCAGTCCTGCGACCGGCCGATGATCAGCCGGTCGTCCTGGGTAATGATTTTGGTTGACAGTGACATGCGCGGTTTCCTCAGCCTGCGCTCTGTTCGGATGCAGTCACGGTGAACGTGCCGGCGTTCGGGCAGAGGATGAACGACGCGCCAGTCGGCAGGTTGATGCCGTACGGCGAGCCGATCGTCTGGTTCATCGCCAGGCCAACCGACAGCGTGCCGGTGTTGCCGTTCGACCAGGTGGCGACGATGGCGCCGCTGGCGCACGTGAGCGGTGCCACGCCGATGCGCGCCTGCATGGTGCACGTGCCACCACCTGACAGCGTGAGCGATGCGGTACACACCGGACTGACCGTGACGATCGCGGGTTTGGCCGGGTTGGCCGCCTGGTAGGGCGTGGTCAGCACCAGCGTGCGGGAAGCGGGCAGGCCAAAGTTGAACGTCGGCGCCGGCGTGCCAGGGTTGCCCTGTGCGCCAGTTGCGCCGGTGTCACCCTTGTCGCCTTTCGTGCCAATCCCCGGCAGGCCCTGCGGCCCGGCTGGACCAACGATACTTGCGCCATCCTTGCCGTCTGCACCAGCGGCACCCTTGAGCGAAGCGAGCCAGGCCTGCAGCGTGCCGCTGAAGCCGTCGACGGTGGCCAGCTCGTAAGCGCTCTTGCCATCGAGGCCATTCGTACCGTCGCGGCCAGGGTTGCCAATTGCGCCTTGTGGGCCGACTGGACCTTGCGGAACAGCCGCTTGCAGCACGCCGCCGCTTGCGACCAGCCCAGGGCCGATGCGCAGGTAGTCGGCCAGGTTCGTGGCAGAGTTGAAGAACACGATCGCGTCGACGGGCGGCTGCTGCGGCGTCTTGAGGACGTTGCCAGTGTTGAACTCGTTCTTCTGCGTGAATACGATGCTGTGAGGGCCGGCAAAGGCTGGCAGCGCGGTACATGCGGCCAGCAGCAGCGCGCCGGCCATGGTCAGGATGCGTTTCATGTGTTCTCCGGGTGGTTGTTGGCAGGCCTACAGGCCTTCGCCGTTCGTGAAGTAGAGGTTGGTCGTGCCGCTGGCGGTGATCGCCGCCACGTAGCTGGACGAGCCGCTGGTGAAGTTCTCGGTGGCGCCGGCCTTGATCGGCATCTTCGCCAGGCTGGAGACGACGTTGACGTCACCGAAGTGCAGGAATGCTGTGGCGGTGCCGTCGTTGACCACGCGCGTGACGCTCGAATTGGGGTCGAGCTGCACCCGCGCCGACGCGACGCCGGCGGCCAGCAGCACCGTGTCAGCACCCGAGGGCGCAAAGGTTTTCAGTGTCATGGGTGTTCCGTGCAGGGTAAAAAAAAGGCAGCCCCGAAGGGCCGCCCGTATCGCTGCGCTTGCTGCTGGTTACAGCACGTCGAGGACGGCGCCGTTTGCCAGCGGGTTGATCGCTTCCAGCGTGCCTTCCAGCAGGATCTGGTTGCGCTCGCTGTCGCCGGTCTTGGCCAGCGGCGTTTTCTGCCATGGACGCAGGGTCGCGAAGGCCCATTTGTCCGACTGCAGAACGAAGACGTCGCGTGCGCGCTGCTGCAGGTTCACGATCGCTTTCAGGGTGCCGAAGTCCGACACGTAGACGTCGATCGAAGCGTTCAGCTTGTTGTCGGCGTCCTTCTGGCGGGTCGCGTTACCGGTGAAGGTCGAGAACGTCTGCTTCTGGGTCGCGCCCATCATCAGCACGTTCGGACGGCCGCCGGCGATGTACGTCTTCTGCAGCGTGTCCTTGAGCAGGGTTTCGGTGAACGCGCGAGCGGTGCCGTCTGTCTGCGCCACGTTGGTGACGTAGTTCGGAGCGATGTAGCCGGCGCCCGCGCTCACGTTCGAGGCAGCCATCCAGCCGACCAGGCCACGCATCTGGCGCGGTGCGCTGGCGGTGGTGCCGTTGCGGGTCAGCGCAAATTCGACGTCGAGCTTCATCTCGGCCGATTTCAAGGCCATCTGCTTGGCCATTTCCGACTTCTTGCCAGCCTTGTCGACGCTTTCCTGGGTGCCCGACACGCTGGCCGCTTCTTTCAGGATCTGCGTGTAGTTGCCCAGGCGGATCTGCGGGGTGACAGCAGTCGCGGTGGTGTCGTCGCCTTCGGCTTGCGCGTTTTGCTTACCCGCGCGCAGTGCTTGGGTTTGCCATTCGTGCAGGGTGCCCGAGGCCTTGGATTTGCCGATCATCGAGTAGAACGGCGTCTCCGACGGCGTGATCATGTCGATGATGTCGGTGAGGTCTTCACGGTTACCGATAGCGGCGGTCGACACGAAGGTATTGGTTGGTGCGGCCATCTTGGCCTCCTAATTTGGGTGGTTACAGGAATTGGGCAAATGCCGTTGCGGCGTCGTTGACCGAGCCGGATTGCTTGAGCTGCTTGACTGCGTTGGTGCGGCCGTCACCAGGTCGTGCCGAATCGGCGTTGCCAGGGCGTTCGACCTTTGGCGGTGCGGCGGCGACCTTCTTGCTGGTCGCACGCGCGCGCTCCATCAAGGCGTCGAACTGCATCGCCTTGCGGGCCATCAGCACGGCGCGGTGGTCGGTGAATTCCGCCTCCTCCGGCGCCAAGCCCTGGCTCACCAGGTACTCTTTGATCTGCGTCGATTCCGCTTTCGCTTTCGCCGGGTCACGCCACTCGGGCAGCTTGGCAAGAAGAAGTTCTTGCTGCGTTGCGAGGTGCTGACGTTGGGCGTCTGCTTGTTCGGATTGCCGCTGACTATTGATCTGCTGCAGCTCTTGCTGGGCCTGTTGAAGCTCCGCGTGTCTTGCTTGCAAGGTGCGTTGCGTCGACAGATAGGTCACCGGGTCGGACTGCAGCAGGTCTTCAGTGAGCTGCGCCGCGAGGGCATTCAGCTCGTATGTTGCTTGGTTGGCGAACGTGCCGAGCTTGTTCGCGTATTCGTCGCGCTGCGACCGCGCTTGAGCGATCTCGGCATCAGCGGTCTTGCGCTGCTCGGCTGCTTCGGCCGTCTTGCGGCTGTAGTCGGCCTGGCGCATGCCGTTTTTGACGTGCTCGGTCATTTCGTCGGCCGTCAGGACCATGTCCTTGCCGTCGACCTTAATCGTGAACGACTCCTGCTTCGGGTCAGCTTCACCAGCAGCAGGATCGATGCCAGCTTCTTCGGCCGCCAGGCGCTCGGCGGTCTGCTCGTCGGTTTCCGGTGGAGCATCCGCAGCAGGGGCGGGCGCAGCTTGATCGTCCGGCTCGTCGGTCAGGCGCGATTCGAACGCGCTGGCCGCGCTGAACGCATCGAGCGAACCGCCACCGGTACTGCCGGTCGTGCCATCCGTAGCCTGCTCGCGGTATGCGGCGCCGGGGAATTTCCAGTATTTCGGGTGCATTCGTTATCCTTCGATCGCGACGATTTCGCCGCTGGAGACTTGATAAGCTGGCGCGCCGACCAGGACTTGGGCATTGATGCCGTTGCCGATGTCGAGCAGGTCGCCGCGCGGCTCGGGGTACCAGATGCGCGTGGTCAGGCGGGCGTCCGCGCGCGCGGCGGTGATGACGTCGAGCCAGTCACGAATCTGACCAGCGGGGCGGGTACCGGCCATCACAGGTTCACTCCCTCCGCCCGCTCCCTCGCCAGTTGGTTCACCTGGTACTCGCGCTCCACGTTTGCCAGCTTCCCGTCCGTCATCGCTGACTCCAGGGTCGATCGCAACTTGTGCAGCAGCTTTACCGTCATCCACAGTGTTTCGCGCCCTGCGGGGTCGCGGGCTGGTGAGTTTTTCCATGCTTCGACATGCTCCTCTTCAATGTCAGCGAAGGCCTTGGCGAATGCTGGATTCTCCAGCACCTGCCGGGCTTGTTCGCCTTGGGTCATACGTTGTTCAAGCGTTTCCATTTGCGGCCATGTCCTGGTTGGATTGTTCTTTCGCGGCAGCCAGCGAGGCATTACCCTGCTGGTCGGCGCTGATCTGCGCTGCCACAATCTTGGCGTCAATGCCGGCGTCAATCTCGTGGCGGCGCAGTGCCAGCTTTTCGCGCTCCAGTGCCAGCTTGTCCATCTGCTCAACGTGCCGGCGCTGCGCATCACGCTCGGACTGCTCGGCTTCAAGGAAGATGCGCTGCTCCTGCTGCTGGGCTTCCAGCTGCTGGCGATTCAGATCAACTTCCTTTTGCGCCTGCGCCTTGCGATCAGACGTTTCACGCTCGATATCAGCCAGCAGTTGCGCCTTCTCGCGCTCGAACTGCAGCTGATCCTTGCGGCCCTGCGCGTCAAGCTGTGCCTTGACCACGGCCGGGTCTTGCTGCGGCTGCTTCTGGGGCATATTCGATGGGTCGGTGAAGAACTGGTCGCTGTTGCGGAAGCCAAGTGCCTCGGTCAGTTTCTTGTCAGCGGCAAACAGGTTCGCAGGGGTGGCATAGCCGATCTGCAGCGCAGTGACCTGCGACTGCTTCAATGCCATGAGGTGCTGCACCAGCTGGTCCTTATTGCCGGTCCCCAGGCCCACGTTTGGCGTCAGGTCGAACTGGTTCGTCCATTCACGCGGATCGATGTTCACCCACCCGCCGGTGAGCTTGACCTGCTCGGGCTTGTCCTGGTACTGCGTGACCAAGCGCAACATCTTCTTGAAGAGACGTGCAAAGCCGGTCTCGGCCATCGTGCGCGCCACCAGCTCCAGGCGCTCATCCGCCCGGTTGGTGACGATGTTCGACTGCGTGGCCGTCTGCGCCACCTGCATGCCGCCGCCTTGGCTCTGCCGGGTGTAGCCGGTCGCTTCCTCGGCGTCGCGCTCCGACGCTTCCATCATCGCCATCGCGCTCGCGATGTCACCGACGCCCTGGTCGAGACGACCGACAGCTTGCGGGTTCTTCACGCGCACAATGCCGCCCGGCCGACTGTTGAGCAGATCGTCGATGTTGACCTGGTTCGGATCGGCCCAGTAGCGGCCGTTCACCTGGAGGTACAGGTTGTCCAGGATCGAGCGTTTGATACTCGTCTTGATCTTCTGGTGCGGCATGGCCAGGTCGGCCGGCGACCAACCGAAGAACTGGTGAGGTAGTGGGATCGACGCCAGATCGACGAATGGGTTGGCGTCGACCTTCTCGCGGTCCAGAATCTGGCCACCAGCACGCATGACCTTGTGCAGGGCGGCGCCGCTGCCATCGAGATCGGCGTAGACGTAGCATTCTTCGAGCCACACCATCCGCGAATCGGAGTCTTTCGCTTCGCCTGGCGCATTCGACATCGCTTGCAGGCCGTATCGGTCGCGCTCAGCCGATTCGGCCGTCTGCGCTGGCTCGTCGAAGCTGATGTCTTCAACGTCGTAGCCGCGCTCTTTCAGGTAGCCGACCGTGCGGCGCACGCGGTGACCCTTGAACGTGTTGTCATCGATGTCCTTGCAGCTGCGCGACACGAACATCTCGTCGGGTGGAATGTTCTCGATACACAGGCGGCCACCTTTGCGGGTACGCTTGACCTCGATGTCGTACAGCATGGCATCGGGCTGCTCCTGCATTGCCATGAATTGCTGCTGCGCCTGTGCGAACTGCTGCGGGTCGCCAGAGGCCATCTGCGAGAGCTGTTGCGCGGCCTGCTGCAGGAACTGGTCCTTCTGCTGCGCGGCTTCCTCGTCGGCATAGGCGCGCTGGCCGGTCACCTCGATCTCTTCGTCTTGGAGCAGGATGGCCAGCTGCACGTCGGTCTGGCCGCGATATTCCTCGGTCGTCTCGGTCGGCGCGTCGTCCCACCACACCTTGATGAAGCCGACCTTCGACTTGAGCGCGTCGAAGATCCAGGTGTAGATGATCATGTAGCCTGGGTTTTTCTTGCGCAACAGGTGGTTCAGATATTCGGTGGCCTGTTTGGCTTTCGGCTCATCGTCGGATGTGGTGCCTTCGAACTCGACGACGTGGTCAGTGCCACAGAAAATCTTCATCAGCGGCCCGTGCATACCCAGCACCGTGTTTGCCACGGTGGTATCGACGACCGACGATCGGCCTTCGATCTCAGGTGGCGCCAGGTCGCCTTTCGGCACGCCTTGGAAGTAGTACTCGGCCTTGGCGCGCGCTGTAGCGAGCAGCCCGCCGTAGCTGGATTCTGCATTGGCGTCCTGCATCTCGGCGTCGGTGAGCGTGCGCAGGTCGTCGTCTGTCATTTTTGCCATGCTGGCGTCTTCCACAAATACACGCGGCCGAGCAGGTAGATCCGAATCCACCGGCCTGGCACACAAAGGGAGAAGGTGAAGTAATGCCCACCCTCATTGATTGCAAAGATTCCGTGCCGCTTCCATTTCGTCACGGCACGATCGATCCAGCTGCGCTTATTCATCAGGTGCTTCCGAGTGATTTGTAGTTGAGCGAGCCGCCCCAGGGCTTTGCGATGTCGCCATAGGCAATCGCGTGGCGCCGCATCATGTAGGCGTAGCGCACGGCGTCAAGGATGTCGTCGCGCACCTTCGAGATCTTTCCTTTGGAATCCCGGTGGTACTGCAGGAACTCGTCAAAGAAGTCGCGTAGGCCGGCAAACACCTTGAAGCGGCCACTGAGCATCAGATCACGAAGCTCGAACAGACCGGCCTCTACGCCGTTGCCGCCGTCAGGCCAAGTGGCCTGCTCGAAGAGCATGTTGAAGCCTGCTTCTTCGTAGTAGGCCTTCTGCTGCTTCGCGCTGCCTTTCTCCGTCTGTAAGCCGTCGGCTGGCCAGGCAGTTGGCACGCCCTTGGCCCAAGACTGGACGGCGCCCCACGCTTCGATCGGCTTGGTGTTGGCTTTTTTCCATGCCTTAGTGACGTAGAACATGTCGCCTTCCGGATCGAACACCAGCTGGACCTGGGACTGTGGGTGATCCCAGCCGAAGTCCATGCCATCGATGACGCGGAAGTGTTTCGGAATATCGAACGGCTCGCACGTGATGGCATCTTCGGCCATGTCATAAATTCGTCCGTGTCCCAGCATCGGAACTCCTTTCGTTCGCATGTCGCGCTGGTGCACAGGGAAGCTGGACAGCAGATTGGCTTTTGCCGTCTCGCTCAGGTGCGGCGCATCGTCCCAGCCCTTTTGCATATACATCTGCGCGGGGGAGGGCGTGTCCATGAATTGGATGACCAGGTCCGTGCGGCCGTTCTCGGGGGTGAAGGTCAGAATGCCGCGCCCGCCTGCGCCGTTATCACCGGTGGCAGTACGTACCAGCACCTGGGGGAAGATCTCGGTGTCCTGCGGCTCCTCGTCGATGTGGAACCAGTCAACGCTGTCGCCCATCAGTGCATGTTGACCCTGGCTATACGACCAGAACTGGATGATCGCGTCGTCGGCCTGCACGTCGCCGCCGCCGATCTGACGCACGTACACGGTGCGCAGCGCGTTCGGCGTGCCAGCCATCGACTCGTAGCCCTTGATGTGCTCGGGAGGGATCAGGCCGCCGGAGAAGTTACTGCCATCCTTCCTGCCCAGGATCGGTTCTTGCAGAAGGTCCCGCGTCTTTTCGCCCGAGTAGCCCAGGCACCAGATCAATGGCGCGTGGCCAAACGTGTGGCCTTCCCAGTCGTCCGGGTAATCGCCCAGGGCGTGGATCGCGTCGATGTAGGTACCGGTGTAGGTCTTGCCGATTCGGTTCGCGGCGATCAGGCAGACTTGGGAGTGGGTGAGAGTGCCGGCCACGAACTCACGCTGCCAGGCATACAGCTGACGGTACAACTGGCGGTAGCGGTAGACCCGGGCGCGCCGCTCGCGCTCTTGGAGCATTGCCAGCAGTAGCTCTTTCTCGGCCCTACTTGTCACTGTCATGGCCGGCGGCCGCACTCATTGCGGCGATCTGGGCGTCGAGCTGCTCGTCGGTGAGCTTGCCGACCTGGTGCTTGACCGGGCCGCCGCCGTCGCCGGTGAGCTGCATCTTGTTGCCGTACTTGCGCGGCTTCATGCGCTGGGCCTGCTCGACCCGCGCGTGGATGCGCAGCTTGGCCTTGCGGATCGAGTCGGCATCGACGCGGCAGTTATCCGCGATCTCGACGATTTCGTCGACCAGGGTGTCGGCCCGCTCGTCGGTAGCAATCTCGTACAGCTTTTCGAATTCAGGGTGCTCGCGCAGCCAGCGGAACACGGCCGCCTTGCTGGGCATTCCGTCGAGTTTGCACACGGCGCGGATGCTTTTGCCGTCAGCGATCGCGGCGCAGAACTTGGCGGCCAGCTCGGGCGTGTAGGTGGTCGCGGTCATGGGGTACGGTCAAAAGAATGGCCCGGCAGCGTGATGCTGGCCGGGCCGGAAGCTCCGCCGAAGCGGAGAGAGGAGACACAGGGTAGGGCGGCTATCGGGCCGCCTGGGTGAGCAGCGCGATGCGCGCCAGCTCGAGTTGAATCAGCACCAGCACCCAGCGGCGCTCGGCTTCGTGGGATAGCTGAAATGGCACGGTTGGTCCGAAGAGGGGTTGGAAAACCCACCAGAGGAATGGGCCTTTAGAGTCACATAGTATGGAAGAACTAACCCAAAGGAACCCATGAAACTCAGCGTCAAAGAAGTTACCAGCCTTCTCGATTCAGTAAGCCGTTTAGTGCGCTCGTTACAACAGGCGGCCATTGCCTTCGCAGTGATAGTCGAATGTGCACAGCGGTTGTGATGTGCCGGTTACAGCGTCCGGCGCCGGCAGCGCGTAAGCGCCGGCTGTCTGGTCAGCACCAGGTCGTTTCTAGCGCCAGCGAACACCGGCGCGGCCTTGGAGCCAGTAGATGTATGCCCAACTGCGGCCGACCAGCACAGTCAGGAGGAGACAGGTTGATGTGAAGCCACCCCAGTCAGCGAAGAACTTCATCATTGGCTCCAGAACGCAAAAAGCCCCGCGTCATCGCTGACTGCGGGGCTTCAGGAATCTTCCGTACACGCCGCAGGCTCCCTTTGGGAACCGGCCGCGTCTTGATCGACGGAAATAAGTTGTGACCAGGAATTTACTTCATTGCTTTCCTTCTGTCAACGTCAGGTCTTGGAATTCGAGATAGGTAAGCGCATGAAGCACTTCTTTATAAACATGAATCCCGAATGTCATTAAATCATTTATCAAGTTTTCAACAGTCGAAGTGGGCAGCTCGATTGGGTCCCCTGTTTTCGTCTTACCATTGCGGTGGACAAGATCGTGCCTGATAGTTACCGAGCGCGAGAGCGCACTTCGAATTTCCTTACTCGGGAAAACTTCAATATCGAGTGCTAGTTCATACAACTTGGCGATTTTAGATAAATTATGGTACTGGATGCCAGCTAAGTATTCGCGGACGTGATCTGTAACTACGTTCGGATTTTCGTAAATGCGGACAAGTGAGATGGAAGTTTTTTTCAATTCGCTCTCATTAGCCAAAAGACGTTTCAACGCGATTTTCTCTGCCAAGACCGTTCTCATCAGCAGATCGCCCAAAAACGCCTCCATCGCGCCGATAGCACTTGCATAGACCATGCGATTTACGACTGCAGAGGATTGAAGAATGGACTTTTTACCGCCGATTCCATGCTCTCCAATAATTAGCTGGAGCCGATAAATCGCGTCCTTGTACACGGCGAAGGGCTCATCAGGTGGATCCAGATTGAGCCAACCATGTTCGTCGTCATCATGTTCGAATGAAAAAATTGCGTCATCTGCTTCCACCTCAACGTCAGGATACTCAGAGAATTCAACTGCACAATGTGACGGGCTATTTTGAACATGAGCATCGAATACGGTCTCACATAAAGGGCATTCAATATCAATATCATCTTCCGATAGCGAGTCACCTGGCGAGTCGTGAGACCAGTCAACTTCAGGCACGTAAACGATGACCGCTACTTTTTCGCTACACTCAGGACATATAAAACGTACTTCAGTTTGAACTTGACCCACGTTGCCTCCAGTTAAAAATTTGGTGGATCCATCATATCAAGGTTTAATTTTGGCAACTGCTGAAACCTCCTTGCTTGCCGTCTCAATCGCCGTCTGTGCAGTGCGGAATAGCCGCACAAACTCAGTCGCCGGGTGGCGCGGAATGGACAGCTTCCGGCATACAACCTCTGGCCGAGCTTGATCGATGTAGCACCACCACAACAGCAATCTGTCGAAGGTCTTTAGCTTGCGCATTCCCAGCTCTAGCAAGAGCGCGTCGTCCTCGTCGACCTTGCGTCGCTCGTCGCTGCCGCCGGCGCTCCCCAGCTCGGCCTTGCGCAAGCGCTCGCAAATGGCACCGGTTTGGCTGGCCGCCGACACTGGGCCGTTAGCGAGCGTAGCCCAGCGAGCCCAGTTCTCGAGGCGGGATCCAATGTCGCGGCGTTCGTCAATCACTCGTCGGCCCTCCACGAATCGCGCCACACCTGGCGGCCATAGCACCAGCCCGCGGCCCAGGCGGTAGCATCCTTCGGCAGCCGACTCGGCGTGCAGTGCGGGTTCTGCCAGGCAGCTACGCCGTCTAGGGAAGCCACGGCGCCGGCGTCGAAAGCGGCGCTGCCGGAAGGGACCAAGGCCGCGCGTGCGCGCTCCTCCCGCGCGGCGCGTCGAGCCCGCTCCCGGACGTTCATCCGGACGAGAAGCCACAGGAGCAGGGCAGCCAGCGTGAAGAACGCCAGCGAGATCAGCGCGTTGATGACGTGATCGTTCACGCGACCTCCGCGAGCAAGCTGGCCTGTGGCTGCACCGTCGCGATTGCGGTGATTGTCACGACAACGCGCGCTTCGCCATCCGGCTCCATGCGTTCAGCCGTCAGCCGACGCACCCACTTGTCATCCTCGATCGCCACGTCCTTGAGCGCGTCGAGCAGCACCTTGTTCGCGTTGTCCAGGTCGAGACACTGCACACCGTCGTCCCAGGTAGCGCCCAACTTGCGCTGGCGCGCCTGCCAGTCGAGCGGGCGATGCGGGAACAGCTTGACGTCGATGCGCACGCGGCCGGCGAGCGGCGCGCGTATGCCGGCGGCGCGACACGTCGCTTCGACCAGGGTCTTATACGCCTTCGCTTCGGGCGTCACGTAAGTCATCGCCATGGCCTTGCGCGCGCCCTTGCCGGGAATCGTGCGCGTGGCCCAGTAGCGATTTGCGCTGATCGGGTAGGGAAGGGTCAGGGTGATCATTTGGTGCTTCTCCTCGTTGTTGTTGTGGCCCGGCTCGCGGCCGGGCGTGGTGGTGCTGGGTCAGCCGGTCAGGCCCGGCGGGTTCGCATCGGCCTCTTTGGACAGACCGTCCGGCGTCCAGTAACCGAGCATGCCGACGACCAGGTTCTGCACCAGGGCGTCGGGGTCGAAGTCGTTTTCAGTGCCGTTGATCGTCGCGCAGCGCACGGCGTAGCGGCCGGCGGCGCGGATCTTCTCGGCCCACTCCTGACGCTCCGGATCGTCCGTGCCCTTGCGGAACACCATCGGGGGCACGTTGTAGCCGCGTTCTGTCAGCCAATGGTCGGCGGGCAACGGCATGCTGAGCACAGCTGCGCCAGTACCGTCTGGCAGACGCTCCACGTGCTCGAGCGTACCGCCGACGGCATTGGCCAGCTGCTGAACCGGATGGGAAGCCGGCAGCATGGCCTCGGCCTTCTTCGCCTGCTCGACCTGGTACGGCATCCAGTGCCAGGACGGGAAGCACAGCGGTTCTTGCTCGGGGTCCGCATGCGTGACCGAGTCCATGGGGCCGCATTGCGTGTCGCCTGCGTGATGCCCCAACACTTGCAGGTTCACGTTGAAGTCGCTGTTGACGCCCACGACGATCGCTGCGCGGAATTCGCCGTCCTCGCCGCGGTACCAGACGATGCGGCCGAGGGTTGGTTTGATGGTGATGCTCATGTTGCTTTTCTCCTATGGTTCTGCGGTTGTGGCGCTCTCGCGCGCGAAATGGTCTCGGTCAGGTGGGCATGTCGAAGCCGACACGTTCGAAAGTCCCTACGCTCGAACCCGTGATCGGCAGCGCTGCTTGGTCGTTGCTGGCATCGAGCACGTCGGCCAGCAGCGTGCGCAGCGCGTTCTCCAGCCGCTCGAGCCAGCGATACCGCTTTTCCCCCGATGGGTGGTCTGCGTCCGGGCGCTGCCAAAGCAGGTCAGGTCGACCGTGCGCCTGCAGCTCGCGCTCGATCGTGGCGAACGCTGCGCGTGATGCCTGGGTGCCAGGCTTGTCGTGGAACCGGACGTCGTGCACGGCCATCGACAGCCAGCGCAGCCTGTGCATCTCGTTCGTGATCATCTGGAACCGGCCGGCGCTGGCGCCGAAGTGGGCGAAGCACCACCATTCCGTGGATCCGGTCGTACTTGTGGCCATCGAGCCGATCAGCGGGCAGCCGTAGGCGGCGCACAGGTGCTGTGGTCGGTCTGCGATTCGGTCGTCGTGGGTGTGCGTCATGCTGCTCGGCCTTTCAGCGTGTCGATCTTGGCTTGGATGCGTGCGGCGAAGTCGTGGTAGCTCTCGCCACCGCGGGCGAACATCCCGAACTCACGGCCTTTGGCCTCAATGCCCTGGTTCGATTTCTTCCAAGCCCAGTCGTCGTTGCGCGGCTTCTGTGCACCTGGTGCTGGTGGCGGAGCGGCCTGCTCGAGCAGGATGTTCGAGACGATGCGCTCGAGGTACTTGACCGGGATGACCTCGTCGGGCTTGGCGGCTTTGGCCTTGGTGATGGCGACGTTCAGAATCTCGTCGGTAACCTTGGGGTCTTGTGCCCAGGTCACGGCGACGATCGGGTTCTGCGAAGTGGTCTGTACGCCCTGGGCGCGTAGCAGCAGGGCGATCTGCGTGTTGCGCGGCATGTTCGCGACTAGGTCGGCGGGGCTGTCCAGGTCGACCGGCGGCGTGCTCGGGGTTGGTGGGGGCGGTGTTGACGATTTAGGTTTACATTCTCCCTGTCCCTGTCCCTGTCCCTGTCCTTCTCCCTGTCCCTGTCCCTTAAGAGTGTTTTCCAGCGGAATTCCGTCGCCCGTTTCCTCAGTTCCAGCGGAATCGAGAGCGCTTTCCGGTGGAATTCCTGCGCTTTCCTGCGGAAGATCAGCGGAATTCGTGCCCGGTTCTGGTGGAAGTGGCAACAGGGGACGGCCTTCTGACTCGCGTTGCTTGTTAGATTTCCGGACGCGATCACATTCTTTCTTCCATGCGTGATGCAGCTTGGCCCGCCAGCTTTCCAGCGCTTTCTCGGCGACGACAGGGTGATACAGGCGGCCATCGGCACACTTCACCCAGCCATGCAGCGCGCCCTCGCGCAGGTTCATCCATTCCTTGACCACGCGACCGTAGCCGGCGGCCTTGGCCAGGAAGCGATCGTCGTCGGGAAGGGATGCAGCGGGTACCTGGTGCCAGGCGGCGCTCCACAAAAGAACACCGGCCCAGCAAGCCTCGGGTGATTCGTACGCGGCCATGTCGCTGTCACGCAGACGCGCGACGTCGAGCGGCATGAACGCGAAGTCCTGCAGATTGCAGTCGGGTGGGGTGAGCGGCGCCGGCAGGGCGCCAGTGGCGATCGTGGTCATGGCGGCGATGCCTCGCACTGTTCAGCCGCGCATTTGTCCCACTCTGCCTGCCAGGTCGCGATCGCGTCCGTCGAGTGCCAGTTGAAGTTGTGCCCGTCACGACCTACGCCACGAGCAAACGCAGCGCGCGCCTTCGCGCGGATCATGTCGAGCGAGATGATTGGTGTGTCCATTATTCGCCTGCCTCGTCTACGACCTTGCGCAGCTGCTGGCGCGCCATGTACTCGGCCTGCTGCTTGCGACGGTCTTCCTTGTTCGCGATCGCATCCCGGTCGATGGCACGCCAGGTGCGCGCCTGCAGGGCGATCTTGTCTTCCGCCGAATACTTCGGCTGCTGTGATTG
>Ga0265780_10001902_pt1 | contig 28907 bp, 24 predicted proteins | sample P1T30metagenome_FD_192432 | JGI IMG/M metagenome (GOLD analysis project Ga0265780, IMG submission 192432) | Plant litter microbial communities from East Loma Ridge, Irvine, California - P1 T30 | ecosystem: Environmental > Terrestrial > Plant litter > Unclassified | place: USA: California... | reverse complement strand
ACTGCGTTTCTATTATACTAGAGACTGATAATAGTCTCTATAGGCTTCGCTATTTATACTATAGAGTAGAGCAGTAACTAAAATAATTAGTCTTTATTGCAATAGAATAGCAGTAAATTAAAGTATAAGTGTCTAGTAGGTAGTAAGTTCTCTATTCTGCACTATCTTCCTCTTAAGTAGACTCTAAGAAAGCCTCTATTTCTCTTCTTCGTGCAACAGCACAATAGTCTATTAATAAACTAATTAGTATTAGTTAACTTAGTATAAGTATTATACGCCTATAAGTATATAAGTAAGTTAAGCTAGCAAATAGATTATTATATAAAGAATAACTTATTATATAAGAGATAATAGGTATTCTCTATATACCTAAGCGACCTAAGCGATTACGTGATTGCTTATATAATCTATTCGTTCTAACACTCTTAAACTTATATATAAACTTGCTATTTGACATTTGGTTAGTAGAAGGGATGTATGTTTTAGCGAGGCAAGACAGCTAGACGACGAGTTAACCAGAAGATGCACCGCACGTTGGACATGTCTTGGACACATGACACCACCGTTGAATACAATCTCGCCAGAAAATAGAACGTCCAGTCTCTCGTTGACAGAGCATTCGATAGAATCAAGGAGCTGAAACCAATCTCTACATGTTCGATTATATGGCTTAAGGCGTAGCTTTCGTGCTTAGAATTTCTCCATCAAATTCTTCCTCACTGTCCACATCCTTGCCCTCTTTCCATAAATATACATGGGTATCGAGAAAAGCATGCAACCAAGCTGAATACCTCCAATGGCGAGGAAGGTATTCTTCGAACCACTGGACTCCAACCAATGCGGGAAGAAAAGCGAAAAGATGAAACCGTGAAGAATATCTGCATAGGTTAGTTTAATTCTTTGAAGGTTTCTTCATATGCTTACTTTTGGAGACATTCAGTGTCACTAGTGCCTCGCCTGCATAAACACGATATGAGTCGACCACAAAAGTGACGGCCGTGGTCGAAGCAAGCGAACAACCAAAACTGATAACGCCAAAGAAGACGGTGGGGACGATCCAATTATCCCTCTCCTCGGCGCTCCAGCCAAAGCCCATGAGGCCAATAACGGTAGCGAGGGTGATGGGCAGCGCCATCAACAAGCGGAATTCGGGCTCGTACACGCCGTCATTCTTGCGCGCGAGGTAGCGAACCACGAGATCGGAAACTTTTCCTGCAACAGCCGTACCCAGGACGCCACCAATGAAGGGAGAGATGTACACCAAGCCGACCTGCAGGGGGGTGAAGTTATAAGAGGTGTCTTCGTATATATGGGCGACAGACTCGGAGAGGACAATGAGCCAGCCAACAGCAAGTGCGTAGACAAGCGATGACCAAAGAACAGCGGGGTACGCGAAGAGGATAAAAGGGCGGATCATGACGCGGAACCACTTGTCCTTGACGAGTCTCCCATTCCAGGGCCGAAGAGAATGACGATAAGACTTGGCTGGTGCATCGCGGTAATAGTCGGTGTAGTGGATGGAGAAGTGCTCGGAGACGTGGTCGGAATCTGAAGGGAGGCCGTCACGGAGCGCAGACGGGGTGCGTCCTGTCCGGTCGTCCTGTTTCTCGGGATCGGAAGCTTGAGGGTTCGGCATTTTCGGAAAGTATTCGTGCGGTGTTGCTGACGGGGTTGAGTGAGTGCTCATGGGAGATGTTGGGGCGAAAATGCCATGCTCATGCTCGCGTCTGTCTCCCTGAGTAGGTACGAAATCGACGTGGGAGACTCCTGCGTCAGCTGGAACATCGTCGGCAAACCCGACGTGAGCATGCTTCTGTGGCTTGGCGGGATGTTCCAAGGGAGAGGCATGTGCTTGTTCTGCCAGTGCGGTTGAGGGCGGCTCCTTCTTGGCGTGTCGTGATGGCAAATGGAGATGGCTGCGGTGCTTGCTGGAGCTACGACTGCTCGTATGTCTTCTGGCTGGCCGGGGCGCGCGGTCCCAAAAAGTCTCGGGCACGAAGAAGAAGATGAGGAAGAAGCACAGTCCGACAACGATGGCGACGATCCAAAATACCCATCTCCAGCCCAGGGACTGCACGATGACTGCGCTGACAAGGGGAATGAGATTCTTGCCGCCCAGTAGGAGAAGGGTGTAGACACCCAGGCGGTATGCTCTCTCGTGAAGGAAAAAAATCTCGGCGATGGTGGCACTCGGCAGACACTCTACGGGGGAGACGGCGAAGCCCTGGACGATACGGGCGATGACGAGAGAAGCGTAGTTGGGCGACAGGGCGCACCAGATGGACGACAGGCAAAACAAGATGATGGCGCCGAGGTAGACGGGTCGCTTGCCCCAGAGGATGGCGGTGGGCGAGGCTACAATGCTGCCCAATCCGAGCCCCAGCATGTACAAGCCCGTGGTAAGAGCGACCTGCGGTATGGTGACGTCGTAGGTGCGGGCGACGTCGTTGAAGCCGGCAGCCAGGATGGGCGTCATGCCGCCGCCGACCATGCAGTAGAAGCCCAGAGACAGCAGGGCCAGGTCGCGACGGAGCTGGCGCCAGTTGAGCGGGTCGTTGGCCGAGTCTTCGGGCTGGGGCTCGAGGATGAAGCGGCCGTCTTTGGTGCGCTTCTTCTCAGGGGGTCGTCGCGAACTGCGGGAGGCACTGCGAGACCCAGGCCCGTAGGCCGAGGGCAGAGACGACGCCGATGTGCGGGCGTGGGCATGTTGCAGACCCAGAGGCTCGTTGCGGTTGTGTGTTTTGGAGAGGAGAATGACGGAGCCTGGGGTCATGTGAGTGTGAGAAGATTGAAGTTGTCGGCACGTGGGCAGTCCTACCAGGCACCTCGTCAGTCTGCGGGTCGCTCAGTATCCCCAGATTCCATCTCCGCCGCAGTCCCGCATCCTTTTCGTCTGGAGCTACAGCAGCCGCAGTCGTCGTGGCACGTGTCACCGTCGCACTGGGCGCGGCGTCTGCTGGCGGCGTCTCTTTGCGCCAAGGCTTGAAGTTGACCATGGTGGGCTGGAAGCAGTTGCGCGCCTTCTGAGGAAGAAAAAGTCGGTCGTGGTCGCTGGTCGTAGTGGCCGCAACGACCACTATTAACGCTTTGGACAAGTTCAAGGGTGCGCGGCGGCTTGCACACTCGGCCAAACTTCCCCCACAGCAGGCATACACAGCAGGCAGATGATAAGCTGTGGAGCCTCCATCTTCACAGCAATTGCAGCGGTGTAAGCATCACGCGTGGGCACGAGGACCGATGCGCGCGCACAAGACATGGCGTCGTGTGGTGAACAGGCCGCCCCATGTCGTGCATATCGCGGCTATCCTGCGCCTTGACGTATCCCCGCCGCGCTATCGCTGCATCTGGCCCATCACGTGGACGGACCCTGGCCCACCCGCCAAATCATCTGGCCTCATCAAACCACTACTTCACCGACATGCATACGCCACACACCACACACCACATTTCCAAGCCGGCCATTTCCCACACAGTTGTAGCCATATCGTTCGGTCCTTTTGATGCTGGTCTTCCCGCCGTCGATCCTGGAATCGTTCCATGCTTTCCCTGTGGGTCAGTGTCATTTGGCGAAGATACCTGTCGTCACCGTACATAACTCCCGTGATGCGCGTCCACCTACCGTCCGCCGTCCATCTACGTGCCCGATGCACGTTAGGACTACTGCATCCACCCTCAAGCTTGCTTGAACTTGAACATGTCTTCCAAGCGGCTCTGTAATTCTGGCCACTTGACTGCTCCATGATGATCAAAAGTCGAAAGATTGCAGTGCTGCTCGATGCACGTCCACATGGTGAAAGTTGGGCTTTTTATAATCGGAGAACATCCGCACATGCGCAGTACTATGCTGTATAGAAAGCGACTTCCAATGCTACCTTGTACTTTAGGGCTGATTCTGGATGAGGCTGGCCAGCTTGCAAGCCTGGAATCAATGAGCTAAGGCACGGGAAACCTGGCTTTAGGCGGTATAAAGAGCGATCCTATCGCCTCGTGACAACTAAGAATTATTCGCCCCGTAGAACAGCTTACTATCAGATAGCTGTTGTATATCTCAGTGTCTACTTTCGATTGGTTTTGACCGGTTGAGAGATACTCCAAAAGTTCAAGGTTTGACGGACAAGATACCGACCACACACTAGGATTTGATCACGTCGAGTGAGACAAGGAAACATTCAGCATTCCGAGTCTTCTTCCTCTCCACTGGCTTAACAACGCCTCACATACACGTTTGCCTCCACTCTTGATCACCTTCATCTATGACCGGGCGTATCCCAGCCTCTCCTGCGATTACACAAACAATCCCTTCACTAATCCCTCGACCGCATCATACACGCCCCCGCTCTCCTGCCCAGAGGCCCTCTTCGTAATCATCGGGATCTGATCCTTTCCAACCCTGTAGTTTCTCAAGTCGCTGTCCAAGCCCAACGTCTTGACCAAAGCTAAGATCCTATCACCGACTTGCTCCGCATCTTTCTTCGCATCGCCAGATGCCGGCTCGCCGATAAAAGGCAATAGACGTGCGACTTGCTCTGCCGCAGCAGCGTCGTTCGCCCTGAGCTTGACAACGTGACCTAGTGTCAGGCAAGAAGTGATACCGTGGGGAATATCGTACGGAGAGCCGAGAGCATAACCCAGAGCGTGAGACAAACCTAGACCGCCTTTGATGTTATACCCAAGGAATCCCAAGGACGCAAAAGCTGCGAGTTGCAGCTTAGTGATGACGTCTTCATTCTTAGGGTCTGTTTTGTATTTTGGCAGATTCTCAAACAAGCTCGCAGCTGACTGTAACGTCAACCATCTCGCAGGCATTTCCGTTGCAGTGGGGTGGTAGAGAAGCTCGATAGCATGGTCCATGGCGCGCAAACCAGTGCTCATCCACAGGCGCTCAGGAGTTTGAAGAGCAAACTTTGCATCATACAAAACGACGTGTGGTACAAGCTCTTTGCCCCTTACACCCGTCTTGACACCGTCGGATTCGGTATATCCAGCCATCATGGTACACTCGCTCGCGCTCAATGTTGTTGGGATGGCTATATGGAATAGCCATTTACCAGACTTGTCATGGAGGCGGTAACTTAACGCCTTTGCAGAGTCAATGGGACTGCCTCCACCGATGGAAATGACCGTATCGATTGAATCATCCTTCTTTACAATCTCTGTCGCCTCATCGAGCTGGGCGACGGGCGCATGCTGGCCGATCTTTGAGAAAGTGCCAGCATGCTTGCTGCCGAGAAGCTCCTCTATTTGCTTCACCAAAGGCGTCTTGGTGGTTAGGGATGAGCCGGTAATGATGAAGGCCTTGCTTTTTTCGCTGGGCAGGCAATCAAGCAAGTGCTTCTTGACTGAGTCTGATCCATAATGAAGTTTCTGAAGCTGGGTAGGCTGCCACAGGCCTGAAAGTGGGTGGTTAGTAGCATCTGTCATGGTGGGTTTGGCTTTTGTCGTTTTGTTGCGAATGCTTGTTTGGCGTCCTGGAATTAGACTTGCGGCGTTGAGGCTGTAGGTCGGTCGTGTTGAGAAAGCGCGCAAAGCTGAAGCCACTCGATCAATCGATGTTGACGGAGATCCGAGTCTACAAGCAAGAAGTGATGTTGAGGTTGCTGAAGTGCGAAATGACTTTATCATCTGATGCTGCATAGGTGAACTGTATGCAAGGTCACTGAAGGTGATTCGATACTTGGCAAAGTGTACTGCCTAGAAATTCAAAATGAGAATGGTGACGTGAAGTTGTGGTGACGTAAGTACAACAGCGGTCGTTCCGAGGCTGAGGCTCCGATCTATGAGGGGCAACTTTGGGGGCATGGATCAGCATACACATCTAGTACGAGTACAACAAGCACACGTCTGCTAGATAATGCGTGGGTGCAGCAGGAATTGGATGCACGTTTTATGAGAAGGGCGTTCGGTTATTAAGTAAATTGGTTGTAGAGCGGAGATGCAACATTATCTCGCGGCTCTGCACTATTGTACACTAGTCTTGATCATTGTACGATCATTTCTTCCGTCACATTGCCCTTTTCAGCCAGACGATGTCGTTATGCCTTTTACCCCAAGGAAACTGTGGGACACATTTGGTTCGAAGAAGAGAACCGAACAGAGGTATAAGTACAAGATGTAGGAAAATATACAAGTCTAGAGACCCACCAGACCGATCATGACCGGATGCAAAGACGCCTGCTTTTTCGCGTGAAAGACTAAAACGAAGGGAGATGACAAGATGAGGAAGTGTGATCAGAGCATTTACGGCTTCTTCTCACCCTCGCCCTCGCCTGGCTGTTGCTGCTGTTGCTGCTCACCAGAGTTCTGGCTCTCGGAGCGAGCCTTGTGCATCTGGTCAAACAAGCTCAAACTAGCGTTTTGGAGCTCATCGGTCTTCTCCTTGATCTCAGCAGCGGTAGCAGTACCCTCGCCAGTCTGGCTCGTGGCAATGAACTCGCGCATAGTAGTGATCTTCTCCTTGATCTTCTCAGCCTCGGCCTTGTCAAGGCGGTCTTCGAATTCCTTGAGTGCCTTCTCGGTGTCGTTGACGACGCTGTCAGCACGGTTGGCAGCCTCAATGGCGTTCTTGCGCTCCTTGTCCTGCTCAGCGTACTGCTCCGAGTCGCGGACCATGGACTCGATTTCGGTGTCAGAGAGACCGGAGCCGGAAGCAATGGTGATGGACTGATCCTTGTTGGTGGACTTGTCCTTGGCGTGAACGTGCACAATGGAGTCAGCGTCGATGTCGAAAGTGACCTCGACCTGAGGGACACCGCGGTGAGCCGGAGGAATGCCAACAAGCTGGAAGTTGCCTAGCAACTTGTTGTCGCGGACGAGCTCACGCTCGCCCTGGTAGACCTTGATCTCGACGGCGCTCTGGAAGTCGGCAGCGGTAGAGAAAACCTGGGACTTCTTGGTGGGAATCGTGGTGTTGCGGTTGATCAGGCGAGTGAAAACACCACCGAGAGTCTCGATACCAAGAGATAGTGGGGTAACATCGAGAAGAAGCAGGTCAGTGACCTCACCGGCGAGAACGGCACCCTGAATAGCGGCGCCGATGGCAACAGCCTCATCGGGGTTGACAGACTTGGCGGGGTCACGGCCAAAGATGCTCTTGACGGACTCGGTAACCTTGGGCATACGGGTCATACCACCGACCAAGATGACCTCGGAGATCTCCTTGGGCTGGAGGTTGGCATCCTTCAGGGCCTTGCGCACTGGGTCCACAGTGCGGCTGATGAGGGGGTCCATCATCTTCTCGAGCTGAGCACGAGTGAGCTTGGTGTTGATGTGCTTGGGTCCGGATGCATCAGCGGTGATGAACGGCAGGTTGATATCGGTCTGTGAAGAGGACGACAGCTCGATCTTGGCCTTCTCGGCAGCTTCGCGAATACGCTGGATTGCCATGCGGTCGCTGTTCAGATCGATGCCTTGCTCCTTCTTGAACTGCTGGACAAGGTGGCGCACCAGGGTGATGTCAAAGTCCTCACCACCAAGGTGAGTGTCACCGTTGGTGGACTTGACCTCGAAGACACCGTTCTGGATCTCGAGGATGGAGATATCGAATGTACCACCTCCGAGATCGTAGACAGCAACGACGGCGTCGGTGGCTTTGTCAAGACCGTAGGCAAGGGCAGCGGCGGTAGGCTCGTTGACGACACGGAGGACGTTCAGACCAGCAATCTGTCCAGCGTCCTTGGTAGCTTGACGCTGGGAGTCATTGAAGTAGGCGGGAACAGTGACGACGGCGTTCTTGACGTTCTTGCCCATGTAGGACTCGGCAGTCTCCTTCATCTTTCCGAGAACGAAGCCACCCACCTGCGAGGGCGAGTACTTCTGTCCCTGAGCCTCGAGCCAAGCATCGCCGTTGGTGTGCTGGACAATCTTGTAGGGAACTTGCTGGATGTCGCGCTGGACCTCAGCATCGGTGAACTTGCGGCCGATGAGACGCTTGGTAGCGAACAGTGTGTTTTCCGGGTTGACAACAGCCTGGCGCTTGGCGGCGATACCGACAAGACGCTCGCCTTCCTTGGTAAAACCAACGACGGATGGGGTTGTGCGGCCACCTATGAAGTCAGCAGGTTGCTCTTGCCTTGATAGGACTAAAAAAACGCACCTTCCGAGTTCTCAATGATGCGAGGGACCTTGCCTGTAGGAAGTCAGTGAATGTCTCATGTAGTCGATTGAGCTCTCTTACCCTCCATTACGGCGACAGCAGAGTTGGTGGTACCCAGATCAATTCCGATGACGGAGCCCTTGACCTTCTCCTCGCCGCCCTCGGCGTATCCTCGTACAAACTTGGAGCCCATGGGGGCCCTCATGGCGGGGGCGCGCCATGCTGCTGATGCACGCGGCAAAAACTGCAAGACGTCAGTGTTTTTCCTAGCACACCGGCATGCGAGGCGAGGCGAGGCGAGACGAGACGAGGGCAGGTACTCACAGTCCGTGATAATCTCGAGGACAGCATTGTGGATGTGTGTGGCGGGCGTTGCTCTGGGAGATGGAGGCAACCAAGAATTGAATGGAGAGGCGGTGATGTGGATGGGTGGGTGTAATATATGACGGACTAGAGGGAGCTTTGACGGCAGCGCAGATTTCGTTGCGTTCTCGAAATTTCTCTCCGAGCAGCGCGCTAGTCCGAATCGCCGCCGAGGTTCCCGCAGAGCGTCTGTGCTTGTTGATGCCAGCGGCGAGTGCGCAGGCGGGGACCAGACGTGCACACAAATGAGGTCATGCAAGTGTGAACAACGAGGTGAAGGCATCCCAGACGCGGCGTCGACTTTGACGGTGGATGGCCATGGCTTGGCGTGTAGCCGTCAACTGGTGTCCGAGGTCGTGTGGGGAAGCACGTCTCTGTCTCTATGCGCTTCGTCTGAGATTGAAGCACGACACTGAAGCACGACACCCGCGCTGCACCACTCGATACAGCCCATACCCCTCCATGGTCGTGATTGCGCAGTCTGTAGAACACCCGCGCCTGTATATCATCTCGGTGCCCCCCGCCGCCCTGCTGTAGTCGTCCTGCTGGTCGTCTTGCCGTGACGTAGACGGCCTCTGCCTTCCAGACCTACCACCCCCTAGAAATGCTGCAGCACTCGCCCACCTGACCGCAAGCTATGGCCGTCGATGACTTCCTGTGCGCACCTCTCCCAAATAAACCGAGACGGCGCGCAAGCTGACTGCTGCAGGAGTCGAGACACGGATTCCTTCGTGCAGCCTTCCAAGTCGTTCTATTCTACCAAGATTCCTATCGCGTGAGCCCTCTCCACCTGCAGGCGCAACATGTGTGAGTAGCCCGCGCTGACAAACACAGCCACTATCAATTGCGGCACTTCGTCAGCTCGCCCGAGCCCGACCTCATCTACTATGCGAGCGGCGTCAACGTCTACTGTCTGAACGCCGCCACGCGCATCCAGGCCCATGTCACCACTCTTCCCTGGGAGGCCCGGTGCACAGCATCCGGACACGGATATGTGTGCATCGGTGGCGCTGACGAGGGCAACTTCGCTGCCATCAAGGTCCAGGGCTTCCCGCCCGCCGATCCATCCCATGTCGACGCCTCGCTGCCTATAGACTTTCAACGCCGCCTGCCCCGACCTCCACTTCTCGGCGCCGCCCACCGCATACGATACGATAAGATTGGAGAAGACATCGTCAACTCTATATCTATACACAAGTTCGCTGCCCAAGGTCATGGCCAGGAGGATGTGGTCGCAGTCTTGACCAACAATGACAAGACAGTGCGAGTATACTCCCTGACGCAGAATCTCGAGCTGACCGTCCTGGATCTCCCCTTCGCCATGAATCATGCTACCATCGCGCCTGACTCCCAGCTGCTCGTTGCTGTCGGCGATGCCCCGACCGCCTACTTCTACGAAAGATTGAATGCCGACAAGCCTGCTAGCACGAAAACACCTGAAGGGCGGACTCAGATGAATCCGCCCCAGTGGCAGCTTCTTGCCCAGGTTCCCCTCCATCGACCCACCAACGGCCCATGCTCGGATGGCTACTTTTGCACAGCCTGGTCACCGTTGGGGCGTCTGTGTGCCGTGGGATCAGAATGCGGCTACATCACCGTATTCGATGTGCAACTTCTCAGAAAGGTCGAGTATGGCGAGGACGCCGTGGTGCAGCTGATCAGCTCCACAAGACCAGACACGGCGGCCGGCGCTGGTGCCGTCCGTACCATGCATTTCTCCCCCAGTCCGTGGGATCTTCTTATTTGGAGCGAGGACCAAGGGAGGGTATGCGTTGCCGACCTTCGTGCAGGACTGAAGGTCAAGCAGGTGCTCCATCTGGATCCCAAGGAAGAAGGCATCGAAAAGGCTGCAATCGCCGACTTTGATCTGAGCATAGGTCCCGAGGTGCATGGACTGCGCAGGGAAGCAGATTTCATTCGTAGCTACCGTCGGGCGCTCGATTCAGATAACACAGCAGCGGCTGTCAGCGCTGCCACAGAATATTTTGAGGCTGACTCAGAGCGGCAATCACTTCAGCAATCGCTTCACAGACAGCTTGGCGTGGTCGAGTCTGATAATGACCCCCACGGCTTGACGGCTCACGAACGACAGGTCGTTGAGACTCTGCGAAGTACAAGACAACGAGCGGAGGGGCAGGAGCAAGGCATCACACCTCGAAGCATCAACTACGACCTGGCGAGATACGGCGAAGGTGTGGGCCGAGAATCGATCGAGTTCATATCTGGGTTTCTTGCAGAGCACTCCCGAAGAATGACTCGGTCGACGCAAGAGCGGACAGCGCCCAGACGTCAGGCCTCGGTCGTTGTATCTATTGACCCAGCCACCGTCAACGTGCCACAGCACCATACAAACATTACTGATTCAGCGCCGACACGGTCGCCAAACGTAATACCAGCGCATGCCCGCCGCGTTGGTAACGAGATTGTAAGCTCGACTGACGATGCTTGGCGCACCATCGAAGAAGCCCTTACGATGCAAGCGCGCACAGCAGACGCCGTCGCTCGAAATGGGGCAAGTAATGCCAATAGTACTGGTGCTTCCACGGCACCAGAGATTCGCAGCGAGATTCGTCGTCTCCGGCAATTGTCACAAATGCGCGAACGGCTCCGTAGTGCGCGCGCCAGCCAGCCTTTGGCGGAAACGTACGAATTCAGCCTGGGTCTCAGGAGACCTAGTCGTAGTCTGCATGACCCAAGCCAGGGAGTGCGAACTGCAGGGCTAGCCATGAGCCAGGACGGGCGGACGCTGTATTGCGGAACAGAAGAGGGCATCTTCGAGTTCAAGCTGAACTTGCATGCCAGGAAAGGATTCCCCGCTATCCAGCCCAGGTGAGAGCAGAAGCGGTGCCTTGAAACTAACGAAGATACGGGTTACCATCATGTATATTTATAGGGTAGTTGGCATTCTTTGGCGAAAGGAGCAGGGCTGATGTGAGGGTCATACTGTCCGCAGCAAGGCTGCATGGCTGCGAGGTCGGCGCATCATGTTTCATTACGATGGCAAGCGGCACTTTTCATTTTTATATACCATAGCTGGTTCAAATATAATTAGGCAGTATCAGGCACAGCACAAATGGACTTGAGTTTGCTGTTGTCGGATGTCATGTTCGGTGGTGGATGGGATATCTCAATCTGGGGTAAAATGCCCCTAGCTTACAGCCGGGCGCCGATGTGCGGAAGAGGGCGTGCAAAAGTGCCGACGTGTGGGCAAATGGACGAACCAGGACGGCTGGTGATGGCGCAATAGCAGCGGTGACTCCCCGACGTCAGGGCTCACTCGACGTACCTTGCCGGTGTCTTTGGATGATTTCCTCAGTCTCCTTCTCATCTCACACAGCTATTCTAGTTACTTGGACTCTTTCCCCGTGACACTCGGAATTGACATCTGGACCTCGCGACACGGACCTGCCACGCGGCGAAGATTGCAGCCCCCAGTCTGCGCCCGCCACACTTGGATACCCACGCCCGCAATTCCATAGACAGGCACAGCCATGGCCGGTGAAAGCTCCAAGGGCAAGGCGCCTGCTGCGCTTGATCTCGACGGTCACGACTTGCCGCCCTCACCTGCACCCAGCACCCCCCGCAATGGCCGGAAATATGCCCTGGCGACGGAGCTGGTGTACCTCGAGAGCAACGACCAGTACAATGCCAGCTCCGTGCCCATCTATCAGGTATGGCTTGCAGACATGTTGCTGGCACGACGCGGGGTGACAGTGCTGACCTGAACAGTCGGCCACCTTCAAGCAGGAATCTGCCGGAGGTAGTGGGGAGTACGACTACACACGCAGTGGCAACCCAACGCGGACACACCTCGAACGGCACTTGGCCAAGATCATGGCTGCGAACCGCGCCCTTGTCGTCTCGTCTGGCATGGGCGCCCTCGACGTCATCACCCGCCTGCTGCGGCCCGGCGACCAAGTCGTGACGGGCGACGACTTGTACGGCGGATCCAACAGGCTGCTCAAATACCTCTCCACCCACGGCGGCATCATCGTACACCACGTAGACACGACCAACCCCGAAAAGGTGCGCGAGGTGGCCAACAACAAGACGGCCATGGTGCTGCTCGAGACGCCGACCAACCCTTTGATCAAAATCTGCGATATCCCCTCCATCGCCAAAATCGCCCATGATGCGAACCCCGCGGCCATCGTCGCCGTCGACAACACCATGATGTCGCCCATGCTGCTCAACCCGCTCGATCTCGGCGCCGACGTCGTCTACGAGTCTGGAACAAAGTACCTGTCTGGCCACCACGATCTCATGGCTGGCGTCATTGCCATCAACAACTCCGCTCTGGGCGACCGCCTCTACTTCACAATCAACGCATCGGGATGCGGCCTCTCGCCTTTCGACTCGTGGTTGCTGCTCCGTGGCGTCAAGACGCTCGGCGTGCGCATGGAGAAACAGCAGGCCAACGCCATGCGCATTGCACAATTCCTGGAATCACATGGCTTCAAGGTCCGCTACCCGGGCTTGAAGTCGCACCCGCAGTACGACTTGCACTGGAGCATGGCACGCGGCGCGGGCGCCGTTTTGTCATTTGAAACCGGCGACGTCCTGGTCAGCGAGAGGATCGTCGAAAGCGCAAAGCTCTGGGCTATCAGCGTCAGCTTCGGCTGCGTGAACAGCTTGATCAGCATGCCGTGCCGCATGAGCCATGCCAGTATTGACGAGAAGACGAGGAAGGAACGCAACATGCCTGAAGACATTGTCAGGCTGTGCGTGGGTATCGAAGACCCAGAGGACCTAATTGACGATCTGAGCCGTGCTGTAAGTCATTGCAAAGCTGCTGTTTCTTCATTGGCCCTAACATGTACAGCTTGTACAAGCCGGTGCAGTCAGCATCTCTCCCGAGGGTTTCCGTGCTGTAGGTGCCGACACCGCGGTCGCTTCCGCCGAGTAGACCATGGCTTCTCAAGTCACCACTGTCCTGCCCCGCCACAGCAGGTTAACGTGATACCCTCCTTTTCAAGATATGTCAAGGATGTTTCCATTCGTAACTCTCCCTGACCCAGTCACCTCTGTCACCATTGCGGTGTTAACGTGATACTTGTCTCGGCTACCGATTGCTAGCGGGCGTCTACTTGATTGTCCCGAGATAAAATAGCGTACATGTCTCATTTTCAATGCAACTTTTTCATTATACATATTAGTCGCGCCGTGGTTTGTTGACGCGGACCATGCTCACATGTCTTTCAATGACCATGCACATGTCTGCTCATGATAGGCAACTTTTAATAAATAGATCTAGGTACTTTGTTTGGTACAGTTATAACGCATCGCCTCCTGCTTCCAGTATGGGTGTGTACAGGCCGTGACAGAAACGAAGAAAGAAAGAGCGCCATGAGCCTCGCTATGCAAAAAACCAACCAACGCCATTGCGAGAGTTCCAGTTGGACAATTATCGTCTATGCATCCTGCTGCAACGTATGCCCTGCCTTCTCATCGCCCTCACTTTCCCTTGGCACGGCGAAACTCTTCCTTACAGCCATGTCGGCCTTGGTCTTCGTCATCAGTGCGTCCCTGATATCCTGCTTGCTCCGGCCCGCCCAACTCTCGTAGTTCTTCTGGCTCAGCGGCCAAATGGGCATGTTGCCATCGCGACGCATAAACTCATGTGTTGTAGGTGCAGGCTGGGAGGTGATTGTGTCAATGTCGAGCTCGAGCTCTTCGCAGTAGGCTTCCAGGGGCAGGTCGTTGACGTCGTTGCCGAATGGGTTCTCAATTTCGCGGCCGATAGCGGCAAGTCCGATGATGATGTAGGCGGCGAAGATACAACCGGGAATCGTGATCCACCGGAGGTCGTCCCAGAGTTGGAAGGGCAACATCATGACGTAGACCCAGGTGATTTGCGAGATGGCGATGGAGTAGGCGATTGGGAGGGGGGTTTGCAGGACCCGGTCCATGCCGGTTAGGGCTTCGTTGAGTTGCACAATTCCAGTAACTGTGAGTGTTAGCACACGGCTACTAAATACAATGTCGTAAAAACGTACTAGCTTGGTTCTGGTAGAGACTGATTTTCAGGGTGTCGTTTTCAATGACGCTGTGGATGTAGCAGGACAAATGGTTCAAGATCTCGAGCGACAAGTTTCCAAGCGGCTTCTTAGAGCGCTTGATCCTCTTGCGGGGGTTCGACTCGGCGAAAGTAACACCAAGGTACTCTCCCACAGCTTTGGCCTTGCCCTTGTCCGAAGGTCGAGGAATATCAACGTCAGCAGCTTTGGCGAAAGTGTCGAGGAATTCGACGCGCTCACGGAGATCGGGGTAGTCGATACCAGGCTCGAATCGGAGTCTGTGTTTTACAGAGCACGCAAAGGCATTGAGGAGGTTGAGAGCAGTTCTAAGTCCAATTAGCCAAAGCTGTCCCTTTCGGGTGCATCACTTACAGCTTGTTCAGCAAGTCCTCCTTGCCCAGCTCGCCTTCGCGCTCACTAGTATGAATCCAAATGGTGCGGGCCAAGTTTTGACTGACAAAGATCAACTGACTCCAGTACTTGCGGCCCTCGGTGTAACGCTCATATGCCGTGCTGGTACGGAAAGAAATGGCGAGACCGACGACAAAACCGAGGACGGTAAGCAACAGCGTGCTGACAGCCAATGGGTAGAGGAACTCGGACACGCAGGTGATTAGGGTGGACCAGAGAGTGACAACGGTCAATGGTAGAATCATCTTGGGAAAGACGGAGCCGTGCATGCGCATGAAGAAGGGCCATTTGGAGTGCTTGGACATGTCGCGAGGACCAACCTACACAAGTTAGTGAGGGCCAATGGGCGAGTAATTTGAATGCAACGCACAAAGTAGTCTTCGGCATCTAGGGAGCCATTGGTCTGCCTCCGCGAAGGTGGCTGATATGTGACTGCGCGGTGCCGCCATGAGCGGGGCGACAGCAACTCTGGAGCTCCATTATCGTGGTTTGTGCTGCTTGTCTTGGGTATCTCGATCTCGGTTGGCCTGAGGGTTTTGGTGCTTGTTCCAGCTACTGAAGGCGCCATCTCGATGGATTCGGATCGCATCTATTGTTTAGCGAGAACTGGCCAGCAGTCATGTAAAGTGTAAAGGATTTAGTGCAATGTTCTTGAGTGTAAAGACAGTGTGGAGTAGTGGTAGACTTGTGTAAAGACAGCAATGGACAATAAGGGAAAGGATGCACGCAGCAAACCACCGAAGATGTAGCAAATTCTGCAACAAAAGGGAGCCAGGCCAAACTTATACTCGACGCGCAATCCCCCTCGTATAGAACCTGCCCTTGGCGAGCCACAATTGCCCACGGGGCATCGATCTCGCGCGTCTCTTCCCGAATCACCAGCAAAATTCCTATGCAGGGGCCGGACTCACCGTTTGACGGGAAGGCCTGCCCCTGAAGTCGGTGTCGAATCTGGCCAATTGGAATGGAGACGAAGAAGCAGTCACAGCGAATGGGGACGGGGGCGCGGCCCTGAAGCAGCAAGGGCTTGACGCAGAGGCCTGTTTCATGAAACGTGTATGGCCACGCCGAGGCCGGGTGCACGCGAGAAATGACTTGTGTACACGGATACCGACTATATGTGTTGGACATGGGGTTCTTGACGCCCGGTTTCGCATCCTTACATGTTCTATTCAGAGGGCAAGCAGCTGCTGATGTCAGACATCATCTCTAGAGTGAAGCTGTTGAGTGCATGGCACAGTAGGGAGGATCGACAGCGCTTGAGTCTCAGGAATGTTGATTAAGCGATGGCACGCTGGCAGGTCGAGACATCTTTCGAAGTAGGTACCAAATGGCGCCTTTGCGTGCCGAGCCGGTACCACCCTATTTTAGAATGATCCCCGGCTTTGCCGTCCATTGGCTCCCTAGGTCGTCCCAACATCGCCATCGAAGCAATGATTTCTTCCAAGCTTCCATGTGCCTTCGTCGAGATGGATTGTGGGTGAGCTTCAGATCTACAAGTTACCTTGGATTCGCTCACTGTCGCACAATATATACCAATGTGCAGCCTTGTTGTTCGCATTCGGTGCTGCGACCCGTGCCACGACATGCATGTACGTGGGACATGCTAGTCCCATGTGGCAAAACGGTGCAGCTCGATTTCACCACAGTCTGAACTGACAAGCGGCAAATGACCTTGAGATTGGTCTACCGTACATGTACCCCAATCGTGGAGCTCCACAACTTTTAGAAGCCTAGCCGTAACCCAAAATCGTCGGGTTTAATCACACTCCTTCCAGCCCGATCTGATGGGGCAGTTTTGACACAGCGGCTCTTTGAACCGAAGGTATACTTGCGAATTTCGCAGGATATCGCTATCGAATCGCAAGCAGGTCCTGGTGGTGTTGAACAGTGGCTTCGGCAAGCCAAGCATGACGACACCGGCGGATCACGCCGGTCGGCTCTACTGGTCCCGAGGTCATACTCATACCAGTCAGACTTCTATGACCACACACAACATGCGCCCGCCATATCAATCGTGCTGAACTTCCAATATCCCCGCATTTCCAGGCGATCATGCGGCGTGCCTGAGGACTTGAACCACTGCGTCGTTCCGAAACCTAGCGCCTGCGCATCTGAGACGCGACGCCTTTTGACACGACGCAAAAGCAGAGGGGACCCCGGAAGCAACGCTTAGCAACCTCGGTCTTTTCGAATCAAAAATCTAGAGTGGCAAGGGCGTGTGCTGAGCGCAAGTCCTGCAAAACAAGCAAATATGCCGCAATTTTCCGATCTTCCGCGTGAGCTCAGGGACATGATCTACATGGCCATCATCACCTGGGAGCGGCCGAGGCCAGAGGTGGCGCAAACAACTGATTCCTGGAACTGGTACCGGACCGGTAGCTCGTCCTCGGGATGTCACTTTGCTCTAGAGTCGCCGCCGAGTACATGTGCCAACGTGCTTGCAGTGAACCGGCAGGTTAACCTTGAGATGAGGCAGGCTTTGCAACGGGCGAGAAGAGCGGAGCTTTTGGTAGCACGCATAGACTGCATCGCCAAAATGATGGCGAGGCGAGAGGCTGGGTACTACTTCACATGGCTATCAATACCACTTGTACAGCGATCGAAGGCAGCGGCAAAGAGCGGAGGTGCAGTAAGAGTCTGGCCCAGTGTGCCAGTGGTTGGCAGGCTACTGGCTTCGTCCACCCGCAAAGTTTGGGTGAATGACTTCCCGACGTGCATAGAGCAGCTGCAAGTCGACATACGTCTCTATGACCAGGACCTGGAGAATGGAGCGCACTCGGAGAGTTGGACCGTTATGAACATTAGCTGGGCTGTGTGCGCAGCGTTGAAGCGGATATGTGATGATTCGAAAGAGACGGACTCGTGGCCAGCAAGCCTCGCCATCGACACACTCGTGCTGAATGTGCTCTGGCCTGACGCTCCCAAATCAACACAGGACGGTACAGAGAAATGGAAAGACAGCGCACGAGCGGTGACACGAGAGCTCGTCAACGTGTGGAATAAACTGTGGTCAGGTGATGAGTACAGAAGCCGTTATTATGGTGGACTACTTGAGAGGATCAAGCGAGTGAGAGTGTGCCTAGACGGGGTTCTGGTCAGAGAGAGGGAGCTGCGACTAGAGTTGGAGAGAGGGCAGGCGGAGAGAAGAAGGATTGCTCAAAGAGTGGGGTGGTAGGACTGCAGGTTCTCACTTAGGAAGGAGAGTGAGATTACGCAGTTCATCCTATAGCCTGAAGCTGTACACAGTATAGGCAGGCTCCAATTGCAATTGCAATTATTGCAATTGCAATTGCAACGGCAAGGTCATGTGTATAGCTGCATGTGCCCCGGTCGGTTTTGGTCGTGGTTGACAAGCTGCAGTACATGGCAAAGAATTGTTTGGTATTGACATGTGGAGTTTGGTGAGGGAGATGCCAGGAGCTATGACCAATGACGTTCATTTCGAGGGCGCTCCCACTCGTCATCGGCCAGGAACATGTGGCTTATGAGGGTGATGATGGACCCAAATGGCGGGCACAGGCGAGACTAATGCACCCCTCACGCTCCAGGTTATGGGTCTGCGAGCATCTCAGATCTGTCACGTCTGCAGCAAGAGCAATTACTTCATCTCGTCCAAGCACAGCACCATGAACATGTCAGCCTCGGTACTCCCGGAGCCTCTGGCCGCGGCCACAGATTCACCAAAAACTGATCCACACGAAGAGTTACTTGTCGTGGCAGAACCGGAAGCAGAAGAGCGCGGTCGTCTTAAGAGGCGCCGGCAGTCTTCCGTCTCACCACGCCGCGCATCCTCACCATCACGAGGCCATGACCGCAACAGTGGCTCGCGGTATCGGGAACACCACCGAAAGCACCACCGGCCTTCCTCGCCAGTGTCCAGTGTCTCGCCGCCGACCGCTGCGCAGAAGAAGATGAGACGACGCAGCGATGCGGAGCCCGACCACACGTTCAGAGGCAGGGCCAGGAACAGGAGCGGTAGTCGAGGGCGGACGCGGAGTCCCATGTTCAAAGGTGAAATTGACGAGCAGGAAGACGTGCGAACATACCGGAGGAGGAGCCAGCCGCCAAGCCGACACAAGACGGAAGAGGGAGAAGAGGGAGGTGAGCTGAGGAGGCAGCGGAGCTACCATAAGCTGCAGGTTGGGAGCAGGAGAGACTCGAAGGATACAGGCTATGGTCACGTTACGATGCAGGATGGAGGTGCAGATTCGAAGCAGCTGTGTTGAGATTTCGACCTGTATTACATAAGCCAGTAAGACGAGTGAATTTCGACCTGTATTACATAAGCCAGTAAGACGAGTGAATTTCGACCTGTATTACATAAGCCAGTAAGACGAGTGGATTTCGACCTGTATTACATAAGCCAGTAAGACGAGTGGATTTGTGCTTCAACGTTCCATGATGATGATGAGGACAAAAATGATTGCTTCAGTGTTGCAAGATAATGATATGGTGGCACGAGACTGCTCAGCCTGCCCCACTATCCAGGCCGCAGCAAGCAGCAAGCCAACAAACACAAACACGCAATTGCTGGCTGCGATGCGGAGAATTGCTGCCGCAGCATCCGGCGTGCTCAGCTCATCACGGGCGGGCGTCTCGAAGCTTCTACGAGTGCCCATCACGGTGATCACCTCGTCTAAACTCCGGCGACTCCTCGGCGGCCTCTGTACGCGGCATGCGCCCTGCGCTCTGCGCTCTGCGCTCTGCTCTACGCCTCTAGGATGCCTCCGCCAGGCAACGAATATGCCGCCGAGCAGCTGAAGAATGCCGGCAACAAGTGCTTCAAGAACGCCGACTACGACGAGGCCGAGCGCCTGTACTCGCAGGCCATCCAGAAGAACTCCAACAACCCGCTGCTGTTCACCAACCGCGCCAATGCCCGCCTGAAGCTCGAGAAATGGGACGCCGTCATCGACGACTGCATCCGCAGCATCGAGCTGCTCAAGGACAACATGAAGGCCTTTTTCTACCTGGGTGCGTCATCTTTGGTTGCCGTCACCGTCGTCAGACGACTAACCCTCTCCAGCACAGGCCCAGCTCAGCATCAACCACCCCAATGAAGCCCTTTCGAGCGCCCTCATGGCCTACGAGCTGTGCACCACCTCGGCCCAGCACACCTCCAACGCCGCCACCATTTCTGCCCTAGTCCTCAAGTGCAAGAAGGCCAAGTGGGACATACGTGAGCGCGAGCGAATCCGGCGGCGCGGCGACTTGTTATCCGACCTTGAAGCCATGCTGGAGACGGAATGCAAGCGCGACATGGACGACATGGACGCCCGCATAGAGAGCGGCGACGTCGGCCGCATTGACGGCCAAGAAGAGAAGCAGGAGCGCAAGGCCGAGTTTGACAAGAAGCGCCACGACCTCAGGACTGCATTCGCCATTAGCGACCCGGAGCACCATCAGAAGCGCGAGGTCCCAGACTACTTGACCGATCCTGTTACTTTTGAGCTACTCTGTGACCCCGTCGTCACCAAGAATGGACGTTCATACGAGCGCGCGACCCTTATCGAGCACCTTAAGCGCAGCCCAACGGACCCGCTGACGAGAGAGCCGCTGAGCATTTCTGACCTCAGGCCCAACATCGCACTCAGGGACGCCTGCATCGAGTTCACAGAGCAGAACAGCGGTTGGGTTTATGAATGGTGAGCCAGCTCATTTGCTTCGGCCCTTGTCAGGTACGTACCAAGGGTTGCATTGCTTGCCCATAGAAGAAAGCCCAGCTGCTGACATCATCTAGTGAAAAGGGCGAAGTCGATAGAGACGCGCGATGGGCCCACCTCTCTAGTATATAGAGGACGAGTCGGCTTGCATATGCATGCCTGGAGTTTATATCTCTTGCCCCTCTTGGATTGCGCGCGCCATCACTTTCCTGCTAGTTCTTCAATATACCCCCTCATCCTTTGACCTCCTCAGCTCCATTATTCATCGCCTCGGAGTTCGGACCAGACGAATACGCGGCTATGTCAGCATGTTTACCTGCCATTGTTACACATGAGATGCCGCTCGTTAACTAGTCGCCAGCAGAGTCGTAAGTTCGACGTCGCCGACAGCTAATGCAGTCAAAGGCTAGCATCACACACGAGCTGTATGAGAAGGTGAAGGAGGTCGATATTAGGATAGATGTAGCTACGGCATCCTGAGACCTTCTCAGGCGTTGCCACTGAGCTGTTGCTTCCACCCTGCCGGACACGTACCAGTACAAGCCAACCCACTATCGCTATTCATGTTACTACACAGTACTTTCGAAGCCCCACCATTCTTCGGCTTGATGTCAATATTCCTAAACTTGAAGCCTGTACACGGCGTATTCTTCGAGCAATATATGCCTGCTGCAACATTATACCGACTCGTGCCCGTGATGTTTTCCCACGTAACATCGCTAATCTTCAGCCTGCTCGCATCGCAGTTGCTGTACGAATAGATACACGGCGACACGTAGATGGGCTGATTGACGTCGACAAAGTTGATGTTGCGGAACGTGATGTTCTTCACATGCCCGATACCTGGGTACGTTTTGATCCAAGCGGCATTGGAGCTGTGGATCGCGGTGATGTCTTCAAACACGACGTTCTCCACATAGTCTGGCACGGTGGTGGGATTGCCCAGCGATCCAATGACCATGGCACCCGATTCATGGCAAGTGACGTTCTTGACGTGGATGTTGGTGCTGTTGCCTTTGATGGAGATGCAATCCTGCGACGAGTTAGAGGTGCACCAGTGGAAAACAGTTATAGGGAACTTGCATCGCCACAGGTCACGACCCAATTCTTGATGACGATGTCCTTTGAGTTCCAGCTATCGAAGCCGTCCGTGTTCACGGTGCTCCATTGCGAGTTTGAGGTTGCATTCATGTCGAGATTGGTCATGGTGATGTTTTGTGAGTGGGCGACGAAGGTGTGCCTGCGCTGGATGAGCAAGTTTCTCTGTACTTCCATGTTTCTAACGTACCAGAACTGTGGCTGCCTCCAAGTGATACCATCCACCCATACATTCTTTGCATACCACAGCGTCAAGCTGATCGGACGGCCATTCTGGTTGCTATTGCCCTTGTTCTGATCATACCACTTCTGCCCATTACCGAAGAACAGCGCTTGACCATGACCCTGCAACGTGAAATTCTCTCCCCCCAGTCTCCACGCAGTTGAGCGTCCTGAGTATGTCACACCGATGCTGTTTTTCAGCCAGTACTGGATGTCATCATTCCAGGTAAGTTTACCACGGATGGAGATGTCACAGTTCTTGAGGTTGAGAACATCCATGACTTTGGCAATGGTGTAGTCGCCTGGCGCAACTTCGACTTGGCCATTCTGACCACACTGTTTGAACGCGTCCATGAGAGCGGGAGAGTCGTCTTTGGACCCGGAAGGTGTGACGGTGCATAGACTGCCGTTCTTAGTCATGTCACCAAGTGCGGTAGCGGCTAAAAGCCATGTCTGTACGAAGAGACGAACAATCATGATTGCAAGTATGGCAATGATGGCAATGATGTAGGTACCAGGTAGGTTCAAGAGTTCCTACCAAGGCAGATCTCCAAGTGTTATAAATGCTTGTGTCGCGCTAGTGACCTACTCCATAAAGCAGGCGGACGCCTTGACAAAGTCTGAACATGCCGGTGGCAGACGGATGAACTTGCTATTGGTGCGTCTTGCATCCGTACAGTTTTGCCAGCGGAGAAACTCTGCACTAACGGAAGCGATTGGCGAGAAAGCAATCTATATATACAATGTTAAAAGTATTAATTAAGGAGTCTTGGAGATAAGCTCTGAAACTTAGTTATATACGCCAACGCTAACAGAGCAGCACTTGCTGCCTAACGAGAGGAGCCATTTCCTCTAACATACAATGTGGATTCAATGGTACGTAGACGTGGGCGGGGTATAGATGGCATGGCGGCTGGAATCAGGTCGCATTGGGAGTGTAAAGAAAGGTGGAATAGCATCAACATGGTATCTAGAAAGGCGGTTCGTATAGAGAGATATTTCGATGGAAGAAGAGATGGCGGGCTGGTATGGTTTGGGACGAAGCGCGCGATGACTAAGCAGAGGCGCACGCCAGAGGTGCAGGGCCGGCCATGACAAGCTACCAGGCTCAACATTCATCGCGCAGCCATTGACCGCCGTGCGCTCTGCACAAGACGCTCGCTACCATGCTCTCGGCTGCTCACATGCGCGCCCTTCGAGTGCGCCCCTCGATGCTTTGCGTAGGCGCTTCTCGGAGCCTCACGAGACATGCTTCCACCGATGGCGTGGTGGCTCCCCAAACCGCGTCCAACGTTCGCTCGGCCGGCACGCGCTCCAAGAACCTCATCTTCGGCACCGCCTTGACTCTCGGCCTCTCCTTTGGCTACCTCTACGTCACCGACACCCGCGCCAGCATCCACGAATGGCTCCTCGTACCGGCTCTGCGCCAGATATATCCCGATGGTGAAGATGCCCATCATGCAGGCACAGCCATGCTCAAGGCGTTGCACAGCTTCGGAATGAACCCCAGAGAACGAGGGCCCAGTGACTCGGCCGGCGACTTGGCAGTCGACGTCTTTGGACACAGGTTGGCGAACCCTATCGGAACCTCTGCTGGCATTGACAAGAATGCCGAGGTACCAACACCACTTTTCGAACTGGGTCCTGCTATAGTCGAGGTCGGTGCAGTCACGTTGCTGCCGCAACAAGGAAACCCGAAACCACGCGTATTCAGGATCCCCAGCCAGAACGCCCTCATCAATCGCTATGGCTTCAACTCAGAAGGCGCCGAATTGGTAGCCACAAGGCTGCGCCAGCGTGTCAGGGAATTCGCATACCACTCTGGTCTGGGTCTGGATGAAGAGGCCGAGCGTAAGGTGCTTGACGGCGAAGCTGGCGTACCACCAGGCTCGCTCAAGCAGGGCAGACTCATGGCAGTGCAAGTCGCCAAAAACAAGTCAACATCCGAAAATGACATCGATGCTGTGGTGCGCGATTACGCAACTTCAGTCAGCCATGTCGGGAAGTATGCCGATATTCTGGTCGTCAACGTCTCCTCGCCCAACACCCCTGGTCTCCGCACACTGCAGAACGTAGAGCCGCTCACACGCCTGCTCTCGGGCGTTGTACAGGCTGTCAACAAGATCGACCGCAAGACCAAGCCCGCAATCATGGTCAAGGTCAGCCCAGATGAAGACTCGGAAGAGCAGGTCTCCGGCATCTGCGAGGCTGTCTGGGACTCGGGTGTTGATGGTGTCATTGTTGGAAACACGACCAAGAAGCGGCCGGATCCACTGCCAAAAGGCTACCTACTTCCCGCTTCAGAAGCCCAGATACTTCTCGAGCAAGGCGGATATTCAGGCCCACAGATGTTCCAACGCACCCTGGCTCTGGTTAGCAGGTACAGGAAAGCGCTGGACGAGGGCCCAAAATCTGTATCTGCACAGCAGGCTGAGGGCGACAAGTCGAACACAAGCATAATAGACAAGCTGCAACCATCAAATCAGACTGGCTCATCAAAAAATGAGACCACTGTCCAAGTCGGATCAGCTTCACCCGCACTCTCGTCCAACGTGGACGACCTGCAAGAGTCCGCGCCAACGCTCACCCTCCATTCAAAACCAGTCATAGCACCCGCACCCAAGAACCCTCAGAAAGTCATCTTTGCTACCGGAGGCATCACCAATGGACGACAGGCGCGCGAGATCCTTGATGCCGGAGCTAGTGTTGCGCAAGTCTATACCGCGCTCATCTACGGTGGTGCTGGCACGATCAGTAGGATAAAGCAGGAGATGAGGGACGATGCGAAGAAGCAGACAACGGCTACTAAACAATAACGGAGATTGCAGTTGTACATGTACCAATAGACAAGTAAAGACTTCATTTTTGTTCAATTGTGTTGCACTCCGTCGCCAGCTCTTTCTTTCATGCGAAGTTATGCTATCGCATTCTCAAGCCTTGCCACTTCACGTCCATGGCCACTCGGAAATCATGAATCCTTGGCTTTATGCTCACCGATCATTGCCTCCGGGGCCGCCACCAAACCTTGGGTCTCCTACAGGGCCACCCTGCGCTACCTGGCCGGGAGAGTTCGCTCCACCCATTGTATCGCTCTGTGGTCCACTCTGCATAGCAGGATAGTTGTATTGCTGCGCTTGTAGATTCTGTCCCTGCGGCCGCTGCATTGGATGGACTTGCCCGGGTTGAGTGTATGACGTGCCCATGTTCTGTGCTCCCATGTTCTGCTGTAATTGCGGGTTGAAACCCATCTGGGGTACTTGTTGAACCGCATAGTAGTTCGGATTCTGCTGGCCTTGCTGGCTGTTTGCTTGTGGATATCCTTGAGGACCCTCGTATCTGGCCATTCCTGGGTTATTGGCGTATCCATGGCCAGGCGAATATTGCTGAGAATAACTGGGTCTCATATTCGAACTGCCTCCAGTCGGATAACTCTGGCCACCAAAGGATGTGAAGGGATCACCTTGGGTAGATGACTGCGACTCGGACGACGGACCTGCACGTCCTCCATGCCTCAACTCATTGCCTTTTCCCGAAAATTTATTTGGTGTAGTCTCAAAAGCCGTACCTTGTCTCGCTCGGTAGTTGTAGTCGTAAGCTCTTTGATCTCCTTCAGTTCCCTGAATGTTTCCAAAATACCAACCAAAATCGACGTATGCCTTTTGCACTGTTTCAAAGTACTTCAGCTGTAATTTCACGGTTACGTCTTTGTGAACCTCCGTGTCGATGGTTCTTTCATGTGCGTCAAATTCTGCCAAGGCGAGAGCGGTTTGGCACAGATTTCTGATTTGCCGCCCATTCCATCGATATTTTTCATGGATCTGATAATGCTGGGTAGCGAAGCTATCGACTGAGGAAGCATCAAACTCAATTCTTCTTGCTTGACGGTCGAAACGCTTCCGGATGAGGTCCAGGTTCAATTCAAACACTCTCCTCGTCTTTGTTACGTCTAGTTCCGGATAGGATAGACTCATGTGGATTCGGGAGGCGAATGCTTCGTCAAAATCACCGACTCGGTTCGTCGTCAGAAACAAGATGCCAGCATAATACTCCAATACACGCAGAAAAACTGCGGCCCGTTAGGTCAGCATGGTTACATAGGCTCACATGGTTTTAAATGACTCACCCGCGACCAGACCGTTGCGCTCAAAGTCTTTTCGTTCTCTTGCCGACAAGAAGACATCCGCTTCGTCAAGAAGCAAGATACATCCCCATCGGCTTGCCAGCGAAAAGTTCTTCTCTAACTCTCCTTCGACGTCCCGTGCAGTATTTCCGAGGTCGCCACACATGATTTGGAACAGCGGCTTTTGGAACTTCTCTGCTACCCCCTCGGCTGTTGTCGTTTTCCCTACACCTGGCGCTCCATGTAACAACAGAATCAGGCCTTTGCCTTTGCCCTTGACTAAGTCTGTTTGTTCGTTGGAACTGGACTGCCTGTCGCGAAAATGTTGAGTGACAAGCGACTCCACCATGTCGCGGTGGCCATCAGGCAGTGCCAGCTGGTCGAAAGCGGAGAGTGCAAAATCTCGGGCGTCTGTGTTTTCATATCTCAAGAATGTTAAATCCAGCTTCGCCCATTTTCGACTTCGCAGTACAAATGCAAATACGCGATATGTCATAACCATATACTCATCAGCCGTTGGCTCATCGATCGAGCCTGCCTGGGTCTCCTCAAGCGGCCGAGGAGAGAGTAGAAGAGATGGCGCTTTGAGCGTTGGATCTATGATCAATTCCTTGACGAAGTCTTCTGTGAGCCGTGAGTCAATGTAATCGTCTTGATAGACCGCTTGTCCTGAACAACACGCAGCTGTACACATTTTAGTGTTATATCTTTCTGGGGCGGTCCTGAGAGCGTCTATCTTTGGCGTCCATTCACTTCGATCCTCGTTGGATAGCGCCTCACTAAAATCCACGACAACTTGGCTATCAACCTCATCACGTTTGTCCAAAGTAACACCACTATAATACCTTGGGGAGAAGGTGATGTCAGTGAATATGGCTGACGAACAAAGTTTCAAATACTCACATGGGTCGGAACTTTGCAACATCAAGAAGCATCTTCCCTCGGTCAACCAACCTGGTTTGGATGGCAGCATCCCTGGCGAACCTCAGTGGATACACAGGTAGAGACTTGGTGTCCTTTAGTGAACCATATGGCTGGATGATGAATGTGCGTGACACGGGACCAAATTGTTTTCCGTCGAAGTCAATATAAGCACAATGTACCTTTACAGGTGTGTCCGCCTCATCAGGCTCGTCATCACTATCCTCTTGCTGGCCGAGCCTTCGACGACGGAAACGCAGCCAAGGATCTATAGCCTTGTGCTGAGGATAGTCGACTCGGACCACTCGGTATGCTTGTTTCTCTTTTTGATCGATAACAAAATGCCCAGGCTTGAATAGATGCCAGAGATCTTGGAATAGTATCTTTTCGCATTTTTCACTACCAATATACTCGAGTTTGGGCTTGATCTCATCGTCGATGAAATTTACCAAGCAACGAAGGTGCAGGAGACTCGTGGCTGGATTAGCCAAGGCTTTTCCTTTCTCGACAGGTCCGATTTGAGTGGCGTACTCAGTTTGTGCAGTAGTGCTCCCTCGCCGTACTGAGTCTTTGGCATCCTCAGTGTCATCGGACGTGTCTTCAGAGGAGACTGTGGCTTGTGCAGCCTGATCGGAATTATTGAGCTTGTGATCGGCTTGCGTGAGTTGATCGGAAGATGTCTCCAAAATCCCCAAGTAATCCTTCAATTGCGTCTGGTAGTAAACGAGTTCCTTGAAAGGGCGTAGAAAAACGATAGAACCATCATCTGGCCTCGCCCCCCAGAACTCGCGAGCTTCCATCGTCTCTTTGAGAATTTGGTACAGTGGACCAGAATGTAGCTTGATACGCTCAGGGAGGACATTCTGCATTTGGCCCCCAGTCCCCACCCGAACGCGCTCGGGTTTTCGAATCCCCATGAACGCCTCACTGGAAATTTCAGGGCCACCAGTGATATCCTTGAGCTGAGCCACGATTTGTGGGTCAGGCTCACCAATGACAGCCATGATCGGACACATTACGGATTTCTCGTATGACCCCCTCGATGCGATGAATTTTGTCCAATCCAGCCAACGGACCTCTGCAGGATCGTCTCGCACATATGCTGCTAGGCTCAAATCCTCCAACGGCTCGAGTCTTTCATTTTCGAAGATGGCACCGCTTGCTTGCGCTTCTCGCCTCGTCGCTTCGCGTTCTCGATGAGCTGCCGTTATCCTCTCGGACTCTATGCGAGCTTGAGCCATGTACCACATAACATTGCCCATGTAGTAGCGGCCTATGTATGAGTGTCGGTCAAAATACTCTTTTACTTCCCGTCGCCTCGCACCAAGACCCAGTTCGGCTTCGAGGGGCTCGTCGAAGCTTTCTGGATCAAGCAAGTCGGCAAAGCGTTCAAATCTGGATTCGATGTTCGCTACACGTTCATCAAGGTCTTTTGAGGCCTGCGGCATGTCGCTAGCTGATGAATTCGATTCCTGGGCATGATCCTCTGCGGCGGCGACATGTAATGTCGATGAAGATGCAGAGATATTAACAATCAAGCCAATCAAGCCTCTGGCCTAAAGCTTAATTAGCTTGTTTTTAGAAGTGTTTATAGCTTAATTAGCTTAATTATTTAGTTAAAATTAGAGGCTTAATTAAGGCTTAATTAGTTAGCTTAATAAAATAAGATATAGAGCAAATATAAAGTAGTGTAGGTATAAGACTCTCTTACTAAGAGCTTTATCTCTATATAGCTCTTATTAATAAGATTTACGTAATTAATTACGTAACTAGATCTCTTTATATCTCTCTCTGCTTCTTCTTTGCTCTCTTCCTGCTCTTTTATGCTCCTTTATACTCCTTTCTATATTATATATATACTCTAATAAGCGCTTATAAGCTATTAATTAAGTCTTTCTCTAGAGGCTTAATTAGCTTAGCAATTACTATATAAATAGCTTAATTATTAGAGCTAATAGTAAGTTAATAGCTTAATTATTTAGCTTATTAAGGCTTAA
>Ga0265780_10001901_pt1 | contig 28914 bp, 26 predicted proteins | sample P1T30metagenome_FD_192432 | JGI IMG/M metagenome (GOLD analysis project Ga0265780, IMG submission 192432) | Plant litter microbial communities from East Loma Ridge, Irvine, California - P1 T30 | ecosystem: Environmental > Terrestrial > Plant litter > Unclassified | place: USA: California... | reverse complement strand
ACCACGTAAAGGCGACAGCTCTGCTAAACCTGGACCGCTATGAGGACGCACTAGAAGTGTTCGAGAATACACAAGCACTGCAAGAGAAGGCGGCGTTTGAATATGCATATGCGCTGTACAAGACAGGCAACGCCGCGAAAGCTGTCGAGGTCGCCGAGGCTTCAGGATCGACTGGAGGGCGTGGATCAAAGCACATGCTTGCGCAAGCTGTACGTGGTGCAGGCAGTAAAGCAGTCGGAACACGGTGGCTAATGGGCGCAGGCATACCGGTCGGAAAACTTCGCGCAAGCGGCCAAAATATACAAGGAGCTTGCCAACCAGCCCGTAGAAGACGAAGAATACGACATTCGCATCAACTCGGGCGCCGTCGATGCGCAATTGGAGTGGACGGGCCAGGGCGAGCTGGCGCAGAAGAAGAAGCCGACACGTGAGGATCTCGACGTGTTTGAGACGGCCTTCAATGCGGCGTGCGGAAGCATATCGCGGGGCGAGCTGGCACAGGCTGAAGTGTGCTTGAAGAGAGCAAAGGACCTTTGCAATGCGGCGTCGGATCTGAGCGAGTCGGAGAAGCAGGCAGAGTTGATGCCGATTACAGTGCAGCAGGTCTATGTTTTGACGCAGCTGGGCAAGATTGACGAGGCAGAGGCGCTGGCTTCGAGCATTCCGTTCGCAGAGTACGTTGTGCCTATACAATCTGTGTACTCCAGCTGACAACCGCAGAATCAAGGAGCTGTCCACCCGCTACATCGCCCAGGTCAACACCATCGCCGCCTCAAAAGAGCTCTCGAACCCGTACCGCTCCCACCGCCTCTTCCACTCCTCGCCAAAGCCCCCCGTGACAGACCAGCACTTCTCCTTCCAATCCAACATCCTCCAACAAGACGAATACCTCATCTCCCTGCTCTCCCAAAAAGTCGCCGGCGTCGCATCGTCCACCGAAAAAGTCATCTCAGCCACCCCAGCGCCCTCCCTCGCCCCCGCAGTCAACATGGCCGCCGTCCTCAACGCCGCCGCCCACGCCCGCAACGCTGAAACCAGCAAATCCGCCCTCAAGGAAATCATCCCCCTGCTCGAAAAGCGCCCCACAGACGTCGGCCTCCTCCTCACCATCACGCACCTCTACGTCCTCACCAACAACTTCGCCGCCGCCACCCACTTGCTCGAGTCCTTCTTCACGCGCCTCGAGCACAGCGGCTCCGCGTCGGATCTAGACGTGCGCTTCGCCCCGGGTCTCATCGCCTCCCTCGTCGCCCTGTACGCCACGCAATCCCGCCCGGGCGCCGCGAAATCCCAACTCGCCGCCGCAGCACAGTACTGGCGCACGCAGACACAGCAGCCTTCCAAAGCCCTCATGGTCGCCGCGGGCACCGCGCTGCTCGACACGCACAACCCCGCGCACCTCGCGCAGGCCGGCGCCATCTTCAAGAGCCTGTACGACCAGGACGCCGACGACAGGGCCGCCGTCGCCGGCCTGGTCGCCGCCTGGAGCATCCAGAAGCCCGCGGACATCCCGCCCGACCTGCTGGCGTATCTGCCCGAGGCGGCGCGGCTGGTCGCCGACGTCGATGCCGCTGCGCTGGAGAGCGCGGGCGTGCCGCTGAGTGCGCAGACGACCCATGTCGTGCGCAAGCGCATGGCGCCCGGCAAGCCGGTGCAGGCGCGCGCGAAGCGCCTGCGGAACGCGCGCGTGCCCAAGGAGTACGTCGAGGGGAAGAAGATGGATGAGGAGCGGTGGCTGCCGATGCGCGATCGCAGCTACTACCGGCCGAAGGGGCGCAAGGGGAAGAAGCGCGCCGAGGGGCTGACGCAGGGCGGGGTGGTGAGCGAGGAGAAGGGGAGTGCGCCGACGCAGGTGAAGAAGGAGGTCAAGGGGAAGAAGAAGAAGGGAGGGAAGTGGTAGATGTAGAAGATGACCGCCTCCAAGGTGTAAGGGGTGGTGAGGTAGAGATGTGTTTATACCACATGTGCACATTCTACATATGTCCCGTTTAAACGCCTGAATGAATAATTGCTGACTGCTGGTGTGTGTCGATCATCGACGACTACTCTCCAACTCGCCGTATCGCCCTCGCGCAACTGTCGTGTCATACGCCTGCAACACTCTCGCCTGACTCTCGTCTGTCTGACTAAACGCATACCCGCGCTGTTTGCGCATACGCTGCACTTGCCTCACCTTGCGGATCGCCTTCTGGAACTGTTCCATCCTGTACATCATTAGCAAAAGCAACTCTCTCCACGCCACCCAGTCTCGGGCAGACAGGCGTTTAACATACCTTGGTCTATAATCCTGAATATTGTACTTCTGAATCTCCTGCACGTGATGATACGCCTGCGGGAAGTACATGCGCTTCGCATACTTCCACGCAAAGTCTCTGACCAGACAAAGCGGCGGCAGCACAACTACCATCGCCCAGAACCTAGGATCAGGGAACAGTCGTTCAATGACGCCAATGTACTCGTGGCTGATACCCGCCTTGGGCGCAACAATCGCGTAGATCGGCATGAGGATGAACCACAGCAGGAAACTCCCCGGGATGGCGAGGAACGTGTACTTGGTCCAGATATTAGTGATGAGCGAGGCTTTGAGGAGGACGGTGGCGAGATTGGCCGTGTAGGACGCGGTGCCCCAGACCCAGTGGCCTGCGTTTCGCCCATCCCATTGCGGCCAGTCGTACAGGATGATGGCCTGGCTGCCAAAGTACAAAATCAGGGAATGGTAGAAGCCGTTGGCGACCCAGGACCAGAAGCTGTGCATGCGGAAGAAGACGCCGGATTGGCTGAGGCGGTAGAGCTGCGGGTAGCGATCGAGGAGTCTTGCACTGACGAATTGGTCGAAGATGCCGATGACAAATGGGGGTGCGGCGGTAAAGAAGACGTTATAGAAAGTAAGGGTCCATGATTCGTAGATGATCTGACCGGAGAAGGCGTTTTGGAACGAGTACCAGAACTGCGTCATGAACATGGCAATGTTCTTGTAAAAGGAGTAGAGAATCACTTTGCTGACGCGCTGGTAGGACCATGCGCCGTGCACGAGGAGGAGTTTGCGCAGGTACCGGAATTGGCCAATGGATATGTCGGCTGAGCGCGCGGCTTGGAGACCTTCCATACCGGAGATGCCGACGCCAACGTGTGCGGCTTGGATCATGGAGACATCGTTGGCACCGTCGCCGATGGCAAGGAGGATGGACTTGAGATGGCGCTTGACGAGCTTGACGACCAGAGCTTTCTGTAAAGGTGAGACACGGCAACAAATGACTGCCTTACACTTGACTGCCAGATCCAAGAACTCCTTCTCGAGATCACGCTCAAGGGCGTAGGTCAATGATTTACCATCGATAACAAGAGCAAGGACGTCCATTTCGTGCTGGCCGCCCTGCGACTGACTCGTGATGGCTTGGAACTTCTTGCGAATGTTGTCGCGAGTGGCGTCTTTAGTCTCTTCATTGATAATGAGGAGCGACATGTCTTCGCTGATCAGCTTGCAACTCATACCGATGTTGATGGCTGTCTCTTGGCGATCGCCAGTCAAAACCCAGACCTTGATGCCGGCGGACTGCAATGTAGCAATCGTGTCAGGAACGCCGTCCTGAAGTTTGTCTTCGATGGCAGTCGCGCCGAGTAGGGTGAGGTCGTGCTCGATGAGTTCGGCAGCCTTGTCCAACTCTTCAGCACGGTTACCGCTAACAGTCGTCTGAGCAGTGTTGAAGATCTGCCACCATTCCTGGAACTCGTTCGCTGGAATTTCACGATAAGCGAGACAGAGCGTGCGAAGGCCTTCCGCGGCATACTCCTCAAGATGCGTCAGTGTAGTCTCGACATAGGGGTTGTTATCCTTGGCAAGCCGCTCCAGAATGACCGTGTCGGCACCCTTGGTGTAACAAACAATCTTCCCCTCCGGTGTTCGGAAGATAGTGGACATACGCTTCCTCGTAGAGTTGAACTCGCAAATGGCTAGAATCTCATATTCTTGCTCGCGACCGTCCACCTCGATGATGACTGCGCGAGGCTTACGCGCGATGAACTTGTACCCGAGCAAGACTGCTCCCTCAACGAGCGCGCCCTCATCAGGAGACGCTGCCTGATACTTGATGGCACCCTTCTCACCTCCTCGTTCTGGAATGACCGTGTGACATGTCGAAAGCAGTGTGAGGAAGTTCTTGATAATCTCCCGGGAGTGATGGGTTTGGCGGTTGCGTTCCAACGCCTTGAAGTCATGGATACCAACCTCAACGCCATCTTCGACTGTGGCCCGCCTGTCTTCCGGTATTTCATCTGCGTACTGAATACCAGCGATTGAAGACTGCTTGAACTCCATCACGTTGCATGTTAGCGTACCAGTCTTGTCGGAGAAGATGTATTCGATCTGACCCAGCTCTTCGACCAGGGATGAGGTACGGCAATTCGCAGGGGTGTCAGTTGGTTCGTAGTATATATCCAAGTCGGAGTCAATCAGGGTACCGGTGTAATATTTGACGATTTCGATGGTGACAAAAAGGGAGATGGGCACCAAGTTGGAATACAAGACCCAGTACGTTAGCAAGTCACGGAAGAATTGTTTCGCTCCGTTGAAAGCTTCCAACTTCAGGTAGTCCAGACTGTTGCGTTGTCTTGATTGGATAATCACATCGCCAATGGAACTGACGATACTCAGACAAACGAGAATGATGACTAGCATAAGAATCTGCTTATTCACCATTCTCTCGACCGCAGTCGTCTTGATGGGGGTAGCAGTGGCATTTCTCATGAGTTTCGTCTCGTGGCCGGTGAAGACGACAACACCATGGATCCAAGGAGTGTTTCGAAGCGTGGCGCCACGCAGCAGTAGCTGATCAGGCTGTAGGGGCAGCTCCTTTTCTCCACCACCAGCTGCGATTGTAAGTGTTGCTTCGTATGTGTACAGACTACTGTTCGGCTGTTCGGATCGAATTTTACCGCCCAAGCGAGCCAGTTCGGCAGGACTGACAAAATCAGCAGTCTCCGGAATAGCTTGCTTGATCTTCAAATTGGTCTCGCCGTCGAGGTTGGCCGTCTCAATGTAGCAGAGACCTTCTGGCTCTGACGAGGCTAGAAGGACCAGATCGGCGGGGAACGGTGATTCGGACTGAACGCGGACGATATCTCCGACCGCGACATTGATCCACTTGGTGTCTTGAAATGATGATCCTTTTAGAACCTGCGCCTTGGCGTTGTTCAGCTGCGCATCCGACTGCTTGCGCCGGTAATCTTCGATATATTCCTTGATAGCTGACACCAGCAATACAATGGCAAGCGGGACAATGGTGGTAAATCGCGACGTGGGCGAAATACCGGGTATCTGTTGCAAAACGGCAGTAAACAAGAAAAACAGGTTGGCGTATTTGGAGAATTGCTCGTACAAGAACTTGGGCAGGAAGGAGATGACGTTGTATTTGGAGGTCGAGATGTGATTGTCGACGTATTTGTTTGCGGAGTTGGCGGGCGGGTTGTTGAGGTGGATCATACGAGGACCCAGTGTAGACGGGTCTGGCGCTCCACGGCCAAAGCCAAACTTGAAGACGCCGGGTGTGCTCTTCTTCTTGGCCGGCTCGTCGTCGTGGTAGGCGCTTGGCTGCGGCTGGCCTTGCTGTCCCGCATTCTCAGTCAGTGGCAGGTCCATCTCCGAATAGTCCTGGCCCCGCCCGAACATGTTCTTCACTCGCCCTGTCAGGCCGCCTCCCAGACTCAGGATACTATTCCTGTTGTGTGCATTCTTGGACGACCCGCGCTGTATGCCTGGCGACCCGGCCTCGAACGCGCCCCCCGCGGCATAGTAGCCCTGCGTGGAGTGGCCATCGTCGTCGGCCATGTCTGCGTCCGAGTACCGCTGGTAGTTGTGCAGGTCGGATGTCTGCGAGTACGCGCGCCCTCCTCTGCCTCCTCCCTCCCGCAAGAAGGGCGGTTGCGCAGGAGGAGCGCCAGGCCCTCCCGGTAAGGCGGCCGTGGGCCTGCCGCCGCCGACAAAATCATCGTACGAGACGGATGGCCGGCCGGGCGGCGCATTGTCGGAGCTGTCTATGTCGTAGCGGTCGAGGAGCTCATGGTCGTTGACGGGCGGCCGTGCGCCCGAATGGTATGTGTGCTGGTGGTCGTGGTCGTCAAAATCAATTAGGTTGTCGCTGTGAGCCGTCTGTCCATGCGGAGGCCTGCCGGCCATAGCGGCCAAAAGTTTATGCGGGCGCTCTCTTCACGCAGTCCTACTGCTTTGTGCGCTCATATGAGAAAGTCCGTCTCTTGTGTCTCGGTGCCACGTTAGTCGTGTTGCGCGCGGGCAGATGCGGACGTCTGGCGATATTGCGTAAGCTATCGGGTGTGAACACGCAGCGCCAGACCCTGAATTAAGTTCTGGATGATGCAAGAACCGGCGAGGTCGTGAGTGTCGTTGAAGTCGTGACAAGGACGCGAGAGGGATTTGTTGATGGCGTCAGAGCCCGTGGCATGTGTCGTTCGGAAAGTTTTGGCTGGAGCTGGGCTGGGAAGCTGCAATGCACCGATGCACGGGCCTGGATCGTGAGGCAGTGCGTGCCCTGGACAACTTGGAACAGATGTCTTCGTCTAGACCTTGACACACGTTTCGAGAGATGATTATGATCTGACAGGTAGACCAGAGACTCACTCCCGTCAAGTGTACGCCTCAAATCTCTCTAACAGCCGCAGTGTCTTCCCGTTTGCGCACAGCGCCCCGTTTACAGGGCGGGCGATGCTGATGGCTCGGCACCAAGCCTCAGCTTGGTTCCTTAACCATGACCTTTACATACTGCTTAAGTTTCACTGCACCTGGAAAATCGTCTGTTTGGATATCGCTTCTCCGTCCATGCCGACCCTTTCAACCATTCACTATGCGACGTCTTAGACCTTGATCCAGCCAAGTCACCATTAACATCGTTCGCAGCTCAAGTCCAAATCGTGGAATGTGGCGTAGTCCCTTGAAGTACAACCTGGAGAACCGCGCAAGCAGAGCGAATCACAATTTCGCGACTTTATTGCAATCCCATGGCTGTGTGTGGTAGACGTGTCAGGCTTCAGGTGCGGTTTATCATTGTTACGGTGTGCATGTCCTGGAATGATTCGTGCGCACTATGTCGGAGAGCAGTTCAGTCAAGCTGTTCGACTTGGAGGTTATTCAAGCTCTTCGTGGTGTACTGATAACCTATCGAGTCCATTCAGTCGCTTATGTAGGTTGACATCTACTTTGTAATAGTAATTCGAAATAGAAAAGAGCGCGCACGAATTATTCTACCACCTGGTGATGGCATGTTGCGCGTGGCGTAGTCAGTATTGCATATGCCACACAATTCGCGAAGAATCAAATAGGGAACTAGAAAATGTGATCTTGTGTATTCGAATCTGAAATTTCTCAACATCCATTTCCGCAGCGAAGATGTGTAGGACAGGCAAAAATACTTCGATTGTTTATGTAGCTAGGCAGGTCGTAGCAAGCCATGATTCTACTCAGCCCCAAACGGCGCACAAGTCCAAAATTAATTCGTCTGCGTGCGGGGAACATCCATACGACAGCGAAGAGTCACAGCAAAATCTTTCCCGCATACAGCACCACCGGGTATACCTGATAGCTGAACCCTGTGGTAGAAAAGCCATTTCGAAATATGAAAATATTTATTCTAATTTCCAGTGCCCTCATCAAACATCACCAGCCTGGTTAGCGTACGTTCAAATCCTACATCCAGCTTCTTCTCTATCTAACAACCTCCCAGTCAATCGGTAGAGCGTGAGACTCTTAGGTTTCACTTTCTCAGAAAGCGATTGATCTAATCTCAAGGTTGCGGGGTAAGCATCATCGCTCTTAATTGTCTATACTCTCAGCTAACTCCCCCTTCGTTCGACCCCCGCATCGGGCTTAATTCTCGTTCTTAAGTTCTTTTTTTGTGCTTTTTTGCGCTTGGTTATTACTTTAAAGAAGGCATGCATTCTTTTTTGTCTTTAATATCAAGTGTCTATAATACCTAGGTATTTCTAGGCACTAAGAGTAATACATAGAAGCCACACTTATTACATTATATTAAGCAAAATGTTGCTCAAACGATTGAATTGCAGGGCGAAAAAACAGCTATTATTATCATAGATGCTTTATGTAGAGCCAGCCGTTTTCAAGCTACAGTCGCATCTTTAGGCCTCCATCTCAGAGGCTTGAAATGTGTGCTTATGTCAAATCATGTCTTTTTTCCATCATGGAACGTCGAAGCCTCACTTTGGTGTAGTTTCGTGTACTAGTCTGCAATCCCGATCTTAAGCCAAGCAAGTGCGGTAGAGCCTGGTATAAGAAGGAGAGGTGTGAATGCAGGTACGGACTTGGCCCCGTGCTGGGTAGCAGCTCGTAGCAAGTGTAGACGACATATCCTTGACCATTGGGCCAAAGCAGGTCATCTGGCAGTCTGCACTTGGCATGTGTCTTCCTAATACCGAACTATTGGCGACTGCTGTTGTGGTGAGGCAGTCAGAAGCGGGCGGGCTGCATGTGGCCAAGCGGCTAGCCACAGGATCAGATAAAATTTTCAGCAGATCAGATAAGGCCCACTTGCTCCGGGCCAATAAGAATGGTCGACCACCATCCGCACGACTTGACATGATGGTGGAGCAGCACGACGCGTTGTGGGCTCAGAGTGCGTGATTCCCGATGTCGGTAAGTCGCGGCTGTCGGCAATAAAGGAAGCTCATGATCTTATCAGATCTTGCCCGTCGTCCCTTCCGTACTCTTTCCTCCACGTTCTGCCCTTATCAGATCGAATACATTTTTTCAAGATGAGACTCCCGAACGTGACTGATGCCTTGGGCAATCTCAGCCTCACAAACCCTCATCAGGTCCTTATTGTCGGCTGCGCATACGGTGGTATTTCAGCAGTCATCAGTCTGCTCGAATTCTCCCAGGGCAAAGCACGGCAGAGCTTCTATCCAGGACCAGACTTCAAAGGAGCAAAGAGCAGTCGAGGGGTCGAAATCACAGTCATCGACGAGCGTGATGGATATTGTGCGTCACTCCCCGCATTAGCCGAGGCTCTTTTACTCGACGCTTGTTGATCGCCATCGTCACGATGCATGAAGTTCTAGTACTGACCGGCCTCCTTCACAGTCCATTCCGTCGGCGCACCACTTGCACATGTCACGCCCAAATATACAAGCCACATGTGGAGGCGATTCGGCCACCTGAATGAGTTGAAACATCCAAACTTGCACTTCAAGCACGGCAGCGTCAAGAACGTCGATCCAGAATCCAAAGTTGCGGAATGGTGTGATCGTAATGGCAAATTGCAACGGCAAGCATACGACTATCTCATCATGGCAACTGGTTTGAAGAGGCATTGGCCTGCTGTGCCAAAGTCCGGTAGCTACGAAGAGTACTTAAGAGACGGCAAGGCGTTCATCGAGAAAATCACTGGTGGCGATGAGACCAAGCATGAGGGCCGAAGAGTCGTCGTAATCGGCGCCGGAGCTGTCGGTGTTGAATTTTCTGCAGAGATCAAGACACACTACCCCAATATCGGCGTCACTCTAGTACATTCACGGTCCGAGGTACTGTCATCCGAGCCTCTGCCCTCAGACGTAAAGGATCGCGCGCGGATTCTCCTGGAGGAAGAGGGCGTTGAGCTTGTTCTCGGTAATCGAGCTTCTATCGCGGAGCAACCCAATGGCCAATTCCAAGTCACTTTGGCAAACGGCGACATCATAACCGCAGACTTTGTCATCGACTCGACGAAAAAAGGCATACCAACTACCGACGTGCTACCAGAGGCGTGCTTAAACGACGACAAGGAGGTGGTAGTTCACCAGTCGCTCATGTTCAAAGACAGCATTCCCAATGCATCTTCACATTTCGGCGTTGGCGATGTGATCGCCTGGTCTGGCATCAAGCGTGCTGGCAGCGCAACAGTCATGGGCCAAACAGCTGCACAAAACATCTACGCCTCAATACTGAACTCCGAGCTATCGCAATCCGCATCAGAGACGGAGAAGCATACCTTGGCAGAGCTTCCATCGTGGGATGCCGTTATTGGTCTCGCAGTCGGCAAGCAGTGCCTGACATACGATCCTGTGAATGGAATCAAGTACGGCGTGGAAGTCATGGAAGGTTACTTTGGGGACGACTTGGGCTGGGCCGCCAACCTGAAATACCTTGGTCTGACCGATGTTGTTGAGAAGGAGAAGGTAGATGTGCCAGAGAAGACGGAGATGGTGGAAGTTGGCATCAAGCCCGTCAAGGCTAGCGCATGAGGGAAATGTGCGGACATATCATGACAACAGAGGATCAATCACATTAAATTTTACGAAGATTCCATGACATATTACTTACATTTGGTGCATATCAAACCGAATCGACCCCTGACTGCATCAAACGCCATCGAAAAGCCGTACAAGATATTCCTTCCCGGGCTAACATACGGCACAACGCCCTGCGTAACAACCTCAACATGACTAGGCGCCCCAGGGAACTTATCGTCCCCGACCACAAAATCATACCCCGCCACCGCCGTCCCCATATAGAGAAACGTAAAACTGAGCCTCGTGCCCGTCCGCACTCGTTTCGAAATCTTCGGCGGCGTCTTGCCGTCACTGATCGTCCTATTCGGTAAAGTAAACTGCGGCGAAAACTGTACATTCATCTGCGTCGTGCCAACATCAATCACGGCGCGAGCTTGTATCGATTCATCCGACGCCCCCGACGTGAACGAAACAAGCGGACCAGCCCAAGCCCGCGGATCCGCAGTGCCCGTCATTTTCCCCAAGCGCGTCCACACCGCGCCAGCCGAGTTTTTCTCCGTCAAGCCCAAGTGCACGCCGCGCGTCGTCAAGACATAGCCCTTGCGTATCGAAAGCCTCTTATACTCTGTCAGACGCACGACGTTCAGAAACGGGTTGTGCGGCGGAATACTCGCGAAGCTGGCATTTCCCGGCGCCGTGACGCCAAACCCAATGCCCATGGTCAGCACCGAACTGAGGCGCTGGGTGTACTTCTTATCCAGCTTTTTGATCGGACACGCGCCGTTGTCTCTGTCCCTGTTGAACCCAGGACACCGGACGATTCTCGTCACGACGAGCACGGGCACCTGGCTTATCGCCTGCTGGCGCTTTTTCGCGCCGTCGAATGTGATGGGCAGAGTGGCGATTTGGCCGGTGAGCAAGATGCTGTTTTCGCTGAGGAAGCGCCATCCAGCGGGATTGCCGTCGCTCAGCTTCAGTCTGGGAAGTCGGTCGGCGCCGATGACTACGCCGGTACTTGTGGTGTCGATGGGGAAGATCTGCCGCGAGCCTGCGATGCTACCACGGATACTCGGTGTGTACCCTGCGGCGCGGGAGAGTGGCTGAGTCCATGGGAGGAGTATGGTTTGTGTAGGCAGAGCTTCGGCGCTGGGTGAGCGAGCTCGAATGGCTTGTGGGATAGAGACGGATGGGACGAGAAAGATGAAGACTGGAATGATACTCGCGAGAGCTGCGGCTAGTAGGATTCGTCTTGGTCTCGGCATGGCTTCGACTTGAGGATGTAAAGTCGCGTGGACGGTCTCGTCGTACACTTCTAGATGATTGTGAGTTGACTAGTCATGTTGTGTAACCAGGAGAGGGATGTGTTGGAATGCAAAACAACACATCGACGAGATTATTTGCAGCAACGAGTAGTCATCGACTCTTGTTCGTCAGTGTAAATTTTGGTGGTCGTGAAGTGAAGCAATGCGTTTTTAAGGAAACGTCGTTCGCTTTGATAAGTAAGCATTGCATAGTTTCCATTCCCTATATTGTTCTTCAGAATTGTGTTTGCCAGACTGACTGATGGTACACCCTATCCTGCTCACATAATCGACATTCGTCCATCATTGCAACCTTTGCGACATGCTGGCGCAGTGAACGCAGACCTGCGTCTGACAGTTGTCAGCTTCTGCCAGAGCAGAAAGTAAGGCCCATACTCAGTTAGAGGTAGAGAGTTCAAGGGTCGTGTCGTTGCGTAGAACATTGTAGGTAGCATGTACCCCACGCTAAGAGCTGTAGCAATCCTTCCTAGCTCCATCGAAGTTGGGATTTGCGCGGCGCATCTGGTAGATCGAGCGAGGTAGCCTGAGCACCAGGCTACTGGGAGCAGCTTGCAACTGCCGATCAAGCCAACGATAGCTGGACAACTGGAACGAATCTAAAAGTCTAGGCTGCTCGAATGCTCGTATCCGTTGTTCTCCTAAGACAATGGACGACAGGAAACGGGACTTGCCGCTCTGCAACAGGCCGTGGTGCGATTCGTATTGCTCAGACCTATACGACATAATTCGATAGTGTTCATGAACGCATTAGTTATTTCACAAAGAAGCTTGAATGTTTTAAATGCTCTAAAATATCTCAATTAGTCGTGCGCGAGTTATTGAGAGTAATAGGGCTGCTTCAATCTCTTCTCGGCGAAAGAATGGGCGGACGAGAATTCTACTGGCGCCTAGTGCTGCCAGGACTGCAGAGCTGCAGAGAACACATGCATGCGTGCTGCAAATGTCGAGATGTCAAATTGTCAATGTTATCCTGTATTCGGCCCTATCCGAGGGGCCTTGGCTGTAGCTCGAGACGGGTCGAGCGCCTAGTTATTTCTGGCTTGGCTGGACCAATCTCGATCTATGTGGGCCTTGACCGGGCCATAATTGGGCCACGATTTTCTCGCATCGGTCTGCTCGAGACGACCTTCACATTCATCCACAATGCCATCGAAGTCCAGGGGACTGAGGACCTCTACCGGCTGGTAAGTTACTGTGATTCGTCCCTATCGTTATGTTAGCATTCGCATTTGCCTGCCTTGCTACTACAGGTTCTCTCCCCCGACGGAAAGCGCCCGGGGTGCAACCGCAGGCAATCCATACGATACCTAGCCTGAAGCTATACAAAGTATCCCTAGGCTTCGAATGCGACGGCCATTTTTTGTATATCTTCAGGCACCCCGATTAGCTCACGATTTGTCTAACAGTTCCCAGCCTAACGTGTCGTAAGAGGCGTGTGAAGTGCGATGAGGCTCTGCCACGCTGCAAGAATTGCGATAGGGTGGGACGCGACTGCGCATACCCGGAGAAGCCAACTGTGCCCCAAAGGTCACGAACACTGAGTGTACGCGAGACTAGTGAGGTGCCAGCCAAGCCAAATGTAGCACATCCCAGTGCTCCGTTGACGAGCCATGTTAATACCCCTGGTATCACCTCGAGGCCGGAGCCTGAAAATGTGGTCATCGATCCATGTTACCCGTCCTTTACGCTTGCGCAGCAGGAGGTACCCGTCAGCGCTCTCCTTGACGACAATTTCTTCTTGAACGATAACCTGTTTGCTTTTGACGACTCGCTAGCACCTAATCTTGGTCCAGTTGAATGGTACGATCTCTTGGCAGAGGACGCCATCAATAGCATGCAAGGACAGAGCAGCCGCTGGGATTTCGACATTACGACCCTTTCACGGAGACAGTCGCCCAGGCAATCCATTGCTCCAGAGACCGTCGAAACCTCATTTGATGGACTGGAAGCTCAACCCCTGCCTGTACTGCATAAGCATTGGAACACCGAAAGCGCCCTTGAGCTCACCGAGGATGAGGCTGTGTATTACAGACATTTCATAGATGTGGTCGCACCAGTGTTAGATCTTTTTGATCATGAGAGGCACTTTGCTAATACCGTACCGCATCTCGCTCTTCGCAACGTTGGACTACTGAAGTCTATTCTGGCTGTCGGTGCCTGTCACATGACGATCGTTCATCACCCATCCGAACTAGGAGAGTCTGCATCATTTTTGCCAGGAACGCCGGCGTCAGGCGCAAGTGCGACGACAAATACACGAAGGATCGCGGGACAGTACTACTATGAAACACTCCAGTATCTCTCTCAGCATCTGTTATACCAAGCTTACACAACGTCGCACGAACTCCTTTCCACGGCTGTCATGATCAGCATATACGAAGTGAGTAGTCACCCGTCCAACGGAGGTAGAATGCTAAACATTTTCCCCAGATGTTCAGCACGGTGAACGACTCCAATCACAGCAACTGGGATCGGCATCTGCGTGGTGCTTTCTGGATACAGAAGAACAGTGGTGTTAGTGGCGAATCTTCGGATAGCCTACATCGCGCAATATGGTGGGCATGGCTTCGTCAAGACGTGTGGGCCGCTTTCCGTACTGGTCGCCCCACGCTTACCATACATCAACCACGTACACCCATCTCGGCATTGACTCCGGATGGACTAGCTACAAGGATCATTTATATTGCCGCAAAGTGTGTGCAGTTTGCAGCGACTCCCAAGGAGGGCGATATTGCTGCGTATATCGAAGCTGGCGAAACTTTGATGCGTATGCTTGACCTTTGGAAACGCTCGTTGCCTCCCTCATTCGAGCCAATCAGCATCGCATCTTCAGCCATGGACAGCGTTCGGATATCACCGATTTGGATACATCCACCCGCGCATGCTGCAGCCATTCAGATGTATCACTTCGCACGCATCATCATGATACTGAACCAGCCTTCGACGGGCGGATTAAGCACCTACCAGACACGATTCAAGCAAATGAGAGAAAGTACGATGACCACGTGTGGAATTGCCATTGCACAGCAGTCTCAGAACCTGCCGAGCGCTTTTGTGAGCTTCCAGGCAGTATATGCGGGTAGGTCAGGTGTACCAGCAGGTTTGGGTGTTTACTAATCAAATTTTTGCAGCTGCTTTGTGTGCCGAAACGCAAGATCGGCAAAGTGAAGTTCTCGAAGTGCTCGACAAAGTTCTCAGTATTAGCAAATTTCCGTCACGGTCTATCCTGGACGACCTCGTGAATGTCTGGAACAATGCAAAATGAGTCAACAACCGCCAGTAGTTCTCCTTATGTCGGGTGGTAGCGCAAATACGAGCGTGTCCTTGCAGTTCACCCTTGCAGCCGCCCGTTGCCGCATGACCTGAGAAGGACCAGTGCTACAAGATACGAGATAATATCTGATGTGCATACCTGTCACTAATTGGGGCGTGTTGAAGGCAAAATGTAAGAACTACCTGACTGGCCTTGTTTCAGAATGCTGACGAACCAGGTTGATGACGGCCAAAATACTCCGGGCGATTTGAGGCGTGGATCTCACCCGCAGCAGCCGAATCCTGCAGGAGATGGTCACGCCGCATCATCGTCATATCGTGCGGAGATGAATACGAATACTTACACACAGGGCGTTGCCTTCTTCCAACGACTAACATCATCGCTGTTCTTGGTTACAATCTGCCAGCCGTAAGCATGAGAGTTGTCCACCAACGAAGCCGGGGCTATGCAGGGACAGATATGCGCTCTGCGAAGACCTGACAATGCCTCCAGTCACCACTTAGATCTGGAGGAGAAAACGGCCTAGTTACTGCACGATTGCCGACTGGCTTCCATTCTGCACCCCTCAGTCACTGGCTTTACTTCATCAATCTTAATCCATCTTATTGTACACACTTGCGGATATATGCTGAAGTTCGGTAATCAATGATTCTCCGGTCTTTTGATGAAGATATCCTGCGCGTCGGAGGTGGGGTAATGTGCTCGAATGTCAACAAGGTAGTGCTCAGTATAGTGTGTCCAGATTGCAGTGGAGAGAAAAACCATCGTATCTCGTGCCGCAGTATTAATTCGAAAGTATAAAGAGACCTAAAGACTGCAGCTAACACTTCAGAGTATCATTCGAGCATTTGCACTACCATTCCCATCGTCATGAAGCCAACAATCGTAGCCGCTCTTAGCCTCATCTACTCAGCAGTCGCGTTACCTGCCGCTGAATCTCTTCGAGTCCTACCATCGAACTGGCAATACCAGATCACATCTCTGCGCGGTCCAGGCTGCCCCGACTTCGGCAAAGATCCCGATGTGGGTCGCACCACGCGCTTGACGTTCGGTCAAAACACCGTGGATGGCAGCGAGATATACTACTGGTTTGTGGCATATCCACATCTACGTGTCGACCTCGCCGACAAAGACCATTCCTGGTGCGAGACGGAGTTGAGCTACGAAGAGTTCAAAGATGTGACGCAGACGGTTAAGAGCGCTGACTACAGGCTCCGACTGCACAAGAACGGGACTAGGGTCATTGCGACGTATGATCTTGAGAAGGGTGTCACGGCCACGTTCAAGTTTACGTATGAGGAGAATGACGAGAAGAGTGTATGTCTGACCTTCATCTTTCCTCGTCCAAGTCTCCCTGCTAACACTGGCGCATCACAGATTACAGATGTCGTCACTTGGAACGGCCCGCTGGCATCCGGACAGTACCAGAAGGAAGACAGCTCGGTCGTGGAAAAAGAAGAAATATACAAGCTCCCAAGATGTGGCGCTGGCAAGATCAAGTTTCGCACTGAGCTGTCTATCGCTGGAAGGAAAGGCTTGAAGGGCTTCGTGGCAAGCGAGCATAGCAAAGATGCCGCAGGTACTGAGCAGTACTATGGCATCCAACAAGGCTTCAGCTATGATTGGGAGAAATGTGGAAAATAAAGCGGCACTAGGCTGCGACATGATTGATGTACGCTCTGCGCATGCGCGGAGTGATCTCATGTTTTCAAGAGCGCACTGAGAGGTTTGTTTATAAGGGAGCCTCAATATACCTAATGCTCTGAGGTATCGTATATATCCTTGCAAAATGTATGGAATATATCTAAACTACCTCTTTACCGATCTCAGTTAGTAAAGGCGGACCGGAAACTTGTCAGGGCCTAGTGGCGGTACGTAAAGGTCCTGTGCAAGATCATGAAATGGATGAAATGAGAATGAAGAGGACGCTCCATTATGATACAGAGATTGGAACAGAGCAGTTTGATTTCGCACGCAATAGAGCTAATCATGTGCTCTAGCTCAATCCTCGTACAAGACGCTGGCACACTCTAATGATATTCGCCCATGAATCATGCCGCAGGTTGGCATGATTGAGGATATAGAGTGCCTTGGAGATTCCCTGGGATAGTTGTTCCCGGGAACGTGATGTTCGTCGAAAGAACCGAAGGCAAACCGTTCATGCCATATACTGACCGCAAAGGGTAAAGATATCCAGCTCCAAGTGTCTCATTCACGCAGGTCCCTTGATTCAAGGGGTCTAGATTTTCCTGCGCCTGAGGGACCGGGGCTGTACCACCACATGCGAATGCCCTCGCAGAACCAAGATAGAGTGTATCAATGTTGTCTGCGCTAACACAAAACTCATACACGCCGTCGGTTGGTGGCCTGAAGTATCCATTAAAGACGAAGGTTCCGTTGTTCAGATTGTAGTTGATGCCGGCGTATGTAGCCGTCACACCGGGGAAATAGAATGGCGCACCAGGGATGGTCGTGAAATCGCCCCCTGGATTTTCAACACGCGGCACGGTCAGATCATTTGTCGTGCCAGTACCCAGTGGCGTGAGTCCAAAGTAGTAGTCGGGGCTGACGGCCCCGGCACCGTATGATTGGGCACTGACGATGTTGTTCGCATAGAATGCGACATCTAGACCTGTCGCATCGCAAGCAACGGTGGCTGGGAGGGAACAAGCACCACTTGGAATTGGCACATTAACAACCACGACACTTGTTGGTCCGCTAGTCGCATCTGTGCTGGCTACCGTTGAGGTGAATGCTGTCGTTCCGCTCGTGCGCGTAATGGTGCTGAGCACAGGGACGCCAACGACTACCACAGTCATTGGAGAGCCGCTTGGGTCCGTGGTGGCTGCGGTGGATGTGAAACGAATCGACCCTGTTGTTGACGTGATAGTGCTGAACGGTGTAGGCTCGCCTACTACAACAATACTTGTTACTAATCCGTTGGGGTCCGTAGTAGGCACAGTAGACGTAAAGCTAACAGATCCAGTGGTAGACGTGATCGTGCTTAGTTCTGGAATGCCAACAACGACCACAGTCGTCGGGGAGCCGCTTGGGTCCGTAGAGGGCACAGTGGATGTGAAACCGACAGATCCAGTGGTCGAGGTGATAGTACTGAGCACTGCCGTAGGCTCTCCGACGACGACGATCGTCGTCGAGGAGCCGTTAAGATCAGTAGTAGGTACAGTGGATGTAAAGCTAACAGACCCAACAGTTGACGTAGTGGTACTGAGAACTGCGGTGGGCTCTCCCACGATCACTACGGTTGTCGAAGATCCATTGAGATCTGTGGTAGGAACCGTCGAAGTAAAGCTAACAGACCCAGTAGTTGATGTGATAGTGCTTAAAGCTTGAGTAGGTTCTCTTACCACGACTAATGTTGTTAAGGAACCGTTCAAATCTGTAGTAGGAATTGTCGAGGTAAAGCTAACAGATCCAATGGTCGAAGTTGTAGTTCTGAAGGGCTGAGTAGGTTCTCCAACGACAACAAGGGTCGTGGGTACCCCGCTGACCTCCGTAGCAATAGTTGAGGTAAAGCTAACAGATCCAGAGGTCGAGGTAATAGTGCTGAAAGGTTGGGTAGGCTCTTCAACGACAACAAGGGTTGTGGGCACTCCACTGACGTCTGTAGAGATGGTTGAAGTGAAGCTAACAGATTCAGTAGTTGATGTAATAGTGCTGAACGGCTGCGTCGGCACCCCGACAACTACGACCGTAGTAGGCGTACCAGAAATTGTTGTAGGCAGCGTTGAGGTATAAGAAACGGAGCCGGTAGTAGAAGTGATCGTGTCAAAGGGCTGCGTTGGCACGCCGACGACGATGATTGTGGTAGGCGTACCAGAAATCGTTGTAGGCAACGTCGAGGTATACGAAACCGAGCCGGTCGCAGAAGTGATCGTGTCAAAGGGCTGCGTTGGTACCCCGACGACGACGACCGTGGTGGGTGTACCGGAAATCGTTGTAGGCAGCGTCGAGGTATACGAAACCGAGCCGATAGTAGAAGTGATGGTATTGAAAGGTTGTGTGGGCACTCCGACGACTACAACGGTGCTTGGCTGGCCACCAGATCCTGTTGTTGGCACCGTTAAGGTGACGTGTTTGGTTGCATGTAGCAGTGATGTGAAGCAGGCCGAGAGAACGCTTGGCTTACCAGGATCGGTGAGATCTCGTCGTCGGCACTGCCTAATGCGGAGTCATAACCTTGAGAACGAGGTCAACACAATTTCAGGCACGTTCTTCGTAAAGCTGATATCTACCCAATCTAACCGAATAATGTTATGCTCGTGTGCTGTTGAGTCGATATTACTAATATACAGCCCATGCTAGAGAGAAAGTTTACCTACTTTGACGAAGGTTAATTCATTAGCCCGATCTCTTTATTGCTACATGCACAAGGTGTATGGTTCGAAGTTTTTATTAGCAGGGAGCAATATCCAGTTGAACAGTAAGTAGAAGATAGCATTATTCAGCTAACTAGTAATGATTGCCGAGAGGAATTTAGAACCGGGATTACATCCAAGTACAAAGACAATAGGTATCGGCGAGAGTTACCGGCTTGGCAATCGTTTGTCCTACACAGTTTGTAGGTCAAGGCCATTTTTATGTACCCCAAGCGGGATCCCTTGCCGAAGCACGGAACAGCTGCTCCGTGTCTAATGTAGTAACAACAACGCACAACCTTGCTCTTGGCAGCGATGACCCACTCCGCGGAATGTGTTCACCTCAATATCTTCTCAGTGATGGAAATTCCACGGGTTCCGAAAAGGAGTGCAGATGTCAGACGATCAAGAGGAAATCGATCGGAATACTTGGGGCTACGTGTCAAAAGCTTGGTGGCAGGTTATCACGCTAACGCGCAAGGCAGATGGCGTAATGGCAGGATACCTGACCTCTGGATGAAGGGAAGAAAACCCAGTTAAGGGGGGAATCAAGCTATTCTCGCGGTACATATCAATCATCTCAAGAAGTTAGAGATAGTTCTTTGCTTCAACAGCTATCTATCTTACGGTGACTCGAAGTGATCTGCACTGATAATACAAGATCAATTAGGAGTGCATAGCATTCATGGATGGCCTGGACTTAGTGGATGAAAACTCAAACTATTTCCAAGTAGGATACAATCAAGAAACGCCGGGGTATGCCCAATCACCATGTCCAAATACCGCCCCACTTTGGTTTTCCGACTATGTTTAAACAATCCTCTCCACGACCACGCCCCTGCGGCTCCAATCATCCCCTTCACCATCAGTGCTAGCTCCAGCACTATGGCTCAGACTCCTCTCTCTATCGATCTCCACTTCCCTCGTCTGGATCGTCTGTACACGGATGTTCCTCAGCTCGACCTCATCTTCCTTCTGTCCCTTCTTCGGCTCGGAATCCCACTCACTCCTATACCGCTGATACGTGCTCTGTGGCGCCGAGCTCTTGATCTCCGTCGTGATGGTCGTCTGGCGACCTAGGTGTTGGTTCAGCGCGGAGTCTGGGCGTAGGACAGAGGCATTGGAAGTAATCGAACCCTTTTGCTTTTCCATCTCGAGCTCGACTTGAGTAATGGACACGCGGCGGGAGCGCGACATGTGAGAGCCGATAGTGCCATTATTGACAGGCTTGCTTCCTGTTGCGTTGCCAGAGCGTGCGGCCAATTCTTCCTTCTGCTCCTTCGAGGTGACCCAGTGCAGTACGACGACGCAGAATAGGATATCAGCGTTGCAACACATGAGGCAGATCCAGCCGGGCTCGCCCTTCATTACCATCAGTATGGTAAGGTTGATGACGGAAGTTGTGAGTGTCGCGGATGAGCCGATGAATGAGCGGAAAGCCATGCGCTTCAGAACTGGGTTCGCATTTGTCTGGTACGAGTGCAACCCACGGAGGGGGATGATGAAAAGGAGAGTAAGGTAGACGTTGACGATGGCCTCGAAGATGATGAGCGGCATCATGGCAATCTTTTGCATGCCGATGATACACACGCCTTCGTCGTTGATGTAGGTAATACGCCTAGGTAGCGTTAGTCTAGCTTCGCAGTGTGTGCAGAGGGAGAAGCGTACCAGATGAAGTTCATTATGACGAAGATGGTGTAGGGAAGGATCATGAAGATGCAGTTGAAGAGCCATAGCTTAGTCTTGTGCCGAGGCTTCCTGCTGCCGCCAACAATGTACTTGCTCACAGTCAGTTACGTTTTGATAATGTAGCGGGGAATGACCTACAGCTCTTTCAACCAAGAAATAGTACATGATGATCTTTGTGCTCATGTAGCAGACAAGACATAGGAAGATGCCACCTTCGCAGACTTGCCGCGAACTGTTGATGCCTAATCCATGAGTGATGATAGCTGTCGCGAACACGAACGCGGCTGAGTCGCAATAGATAACGAGAACCACTACTATCGGTCAACACGTTTCCCCGAGCGCGGTAACCTTTGAATACTCACACCATTGTGCAAACGGTAACTTGCTCCAGGTTCTGACCCATTGTGTTCTCCTCGCTATACAATCGTTAGCCCAGAGATCTGCTAAGCGACGAAAGAACTTACTCAAGCAGAAGCAAAGTACACCAAACGTGGTCATCTGCAAGATGGTGCTGAGAACGTCACCCACGAGGGGCACATTCGCAGGCACATAGTCCAACATATTATCGCTTCGATGAGTTACGTGATACTATGCAAACTGAAGCCGAGCTGCAAGCCCAACTTCCAAAAAGAAAAGAGAGGTGAACAAGGGGATAGCGAAACAAGCGATCAAAGTCGTACGATGCAGGTACATATCCATGGACTTCTCGTATACACATGGTCGAGAACCCCTGCTCCGAGGACTACGCGATTCACTGCGGCTGTCAAGGTTCGGCGAATGCAAATCCAGAGCTAAGGCGGCCCAGCTCTCCCGAACCGACTGCAACGCTAGGGCTGCGATCCAGGCGTGAAAAGGGTATCGCTGGGATGAGCTTGGTATTGGGACCCAGCCCGAGAGTCACTGGTTCGCCAGTGGCGATCTTGGGGACTTGGGGAGATCTAACCACGTGAAAGCGTCTTAGCAACCGGGCTATCGCCGATTATGGCAACGAGACTTTTCTGACATGTGCGTGTCGCGAGACGAGTCTCTACACCTACCTCGCCTCTCACAGCCCATCGTCATGCCTTTTCACTACAACATGCTCCTGGCAAGCCACCTGTCGAGCGATGAGCCGCGTAACATGTTGTGCAATGTCAGCATCTGTCACAGTGGCAGTTTCATCAACGAGTCTGCAACACATTGAGTATAAGGTTTCGAGAACACGGCTCAGGTATCCAGCAGCATCAGAAGCTAAGATGAAGGCGTCGATAATTCTCCGAGCTAATTCTTGCGCCATCGCTGCACGGACGATGCGGGAAAGCTAGTCGCACCGACGTCGATCGGCAAGATCCTCCCGACTGTTAGGCATGGCAATCCAGACCACATATACGGTGCCCAACAACCCGAAAAAGACCTGGCGTTTCGCTTAAATGTTTGGCAATTAGGAGTGGGGCTGCACTGGTCGTGACCCTTGCGAAAGTCCCCCGAGTCCCCTCGAGATGAGATGCACGTGTGACTGTCAACCACGTTTACCAAGACCCTAACAAGTCATCTCAGAACTGATTCAAATCATCACACTGTGTGCCTGTCGTTGACTCGAACTCCACGCAACAGACCGCGATCCGCCAGATGTAGGGGTTCATCGGGATCGGTGCAGGTAACTCTCCATCCCGGAACGAGCTGTGGCGTTTCATACTCCAATTCACTGTCCTCTCCCAAATCTTCTTCCTCCTGGTCTTGATATGATGCATCATCTTGTCGATGACGTACACCATTGAACAGCCACCTGAGACCCCGAGCCGCCGCTTTGGCGTAGTCCCATGGGTTCATCGCATCGACTATTGCTTCGTGCGGAGCGCATGTGTAGTAAGTAGGACGCACAGGACCGCGGAGCTGATGCTCGATGTCATACGGCGTATAGGGAAATGCCCAGTGGTACAAGCATGCGAATATGGTCATTTCGAAACAGATAAGCACACACGGGAAGCCAACGAGAATGTCCAGCTGTGCGAGGATTGGAGTGGCGTGTAGTACGCCTTGGCCATTGAGAAGTCCGAGAAGCCAATTTTGCCAGAAGCAGAGAAAGGTGACGAGTTTGACGCAGTGTAGTTTGAGGGCGGGCTTGTGTGCCTCGAGGTCTTCATCCAACTGCTTATGAAACTGTAACAGGCAGTACATTGCGACTAGCACAAATGCTCCCTGGAGTAACGAGATCCATAAGTGCGCTTTTGAAGGTTCGGAGGAATACGCGCAGTAAAGATTTGTCTGATGCGTAGCGAATGCGATCACAGCGAAGAAAGGACGCGTGACGCAAAACTGGAAAATTCCAATGTAAAGGATGTTGAACCAAGTCAAGCCGCTCCTAGGGATGGCTACTTTGCGCAACGGAAAGATCCACGGTTTGGGCCGCACGTTGCGAAAGTATTCTTTCTGTTCGTGGAGCGTCGGTGCAACGTAATGACACATGAGCGTGAAGTAGCTTGCGATGGCGAATGCCTCGTAGCAGCTGCGTAGGAGCTCAAGGTATACGGCTTTCTCATAGAATAAGAGGGAGAGAAACGAGAGAATACTGTACGCAGGAACCATTGCAAGGACGCGGATGATGCTACTGAATTATAAGCTAGCAGGCGTAATGGCTTGGTAAACATACTGTTTCTGTTCATACGGCTTGAGGTAATGGAGCGCATGGTCGAGAATTAGCCAGCAAGAGATACTGACGGAAAGACACATGAAGGTCGCCGATAGTATGAGAGCGACTTGATGGAAGACCAAGACGTCAGTCAGCAGGTTTTCGAAAGGGACGAGGCTTCCGTCGAAGCCGCACCCCATCATGACAGAGTCTGGGCTTTCTTCAAGACAACGGTCAAGAGAGGATACGGTTCTTTGTCAGACGCAACGCGTGCTTCGAAGACGCTCCCTGCCTTCCATCACCTGCACGTCCACTCCCCGTCCTGCTCGCGACAAGAACGTAGGATTGATCGTGCAGGAGCGAGGCAGCGCCACGACGCAAGTGGGAGTATTCGCCCTATTAGGAAGCCTCGAGGTAAGAGACACCACAGTAATCATCTCGACAGGTGATCCGAAGATCAAAATCCTGACGGAGCGTGCTTCGTTGCTAATACACTTTCTGGGAGATACCATACCTACTCGTTCACAGGCTTGTCGTGCAGAGATCGATCTCGCAAACTTAGAGCTATGCCGTTTGGGATTACAAATGCAGGCTTTTTGACTTATCGCAGATCATTGACGCCTTCTTTGCTTTTCATGATCTCACCACATGCAGGCGCATTGGGCATGCCATAGCCACCTGGCACACTGGCATGTCGCACTTTCAAGGTACAGGCGCTGTGGCAGAGGTATTGGAAGTTGTTTCATGTGAATCGAGACAATTGTGTTATTTCATCTGCATGCAACAAAGGCATTGATGTTGTGAACGCAGAGTGAAGTGATGGTGAAGGTCCGCTAGTGGATCGGAGCAACAAAGGCGCCGATGGCCGAATCTGACATGATAAGCGGCGCATATCCACGTCATGATACAACAGCGCAAGTTTATCTCCACCAAGGTTCTAGAGAGCGTTTTGGCGTCTAGTGGGGCGTCTACAACGGACGGAATGTCACGCGCGAATCCTTGATTACATTTTCTCCTTCCTTTCATCGTCCAGACAGGACGACATCGTGGTCGCATCCCGCTGTTGGTAAGCAAGCCGACTGCCGGCGCCGGATACATGCGCGATTACAGATTACACGTATGAAGAGGTGTGATTGTCGCGCAATGTTGCTAGAAGGCGTCTTACGACATCGATAGCGGCTAATTCGCGCGTACAGTAGTAGATCAAGTCGACATGCAAAGGCCGCGTTGAACGCCCATCTCTTGGAAACACTGTAAAACCCGCCACCGCTATAGAAGACGCGACGAGGATCGCAACAGCCTCACCATGGCCCACAACGCGGATGCAGACTATGTAGAAGCGCTCGAAATAGACCAGGAGATGCGCTCGCGTCACCAGTCCTCCAGGTCGCAGCCGAAAGCGCCCATATATGCGCCGCAGCAGGCAGGCACGTCAGGGGCGAGGTCCCAGGGAATCGACGGTGACGACGAAGACGCGCCGCTTCTGAGTCCCACGGAGCGCACTTATGGGAAGACGGACGATAGTGACAGTGAAGAGAGTGAATACGAATGGCCAGGGGAAGCAGACTTTAAAGGACTTTCCTGGTGGCATCGGCCTTCGGTAGGCACATCAACACCAACTTTCTGTACATCAGATCTGACTTTCAATAGATATACTGGCTCCTCCCACCATTCTTCCTGTTCACTATGGCGTTCGGTGGCATCATCATCCCCAAGATCAACCTGATCATGGACCTCGTATGCACCGAATACTATGCCACAGGCGGAAGCGATCCCATCTCGAGTCCCATGGACCCAGGACAGCAACACGACCGCTGTCAGAACGATACTGTCTCTTCGCGCTCATCCCTGTTCCTCTTATATGGTAGCCTGTGCTCTGGCATTCTCTCTGCCATCACCAGCCCGAAACTCGGTGCGCTGTCCGATCGCCACGGACGTAGAAAGTTTTTGATCTTCAACACAATTGGCACGCTCTTCGCTGAGATCCTCACTATATTGGCAGCCAAGTACCCCAATGTCTTTCATGTAAACTGGATTCTAGTTGGCTACTGCATAGAGGGAATCACTGGTTCCTTTATCGTCGGTATGGCTGTCGCCCATTCCTATGCCTCAGACTGCACATCCCCTCAAAAGCGCACCGTAGCTTTTTCATATTTCCACGCTTGTCTTTTTGGTGGTATTGCTATCGGTCCCGCTCTATCTGGATATGTCATCTCAGCTCGCGAAAAGTACGTCGGTCATACCGAAGCCGTGCTTTTGGTCTTTTACATTGCGCTAGCTGCGCATCTGGTGTTCATCGCTTCTCTAATGTTTCTCATCCCCGAGTCCCTGACCCAAGCTCGGCAAGAAGCCGCGCGCGAACGTCACAGGGAAGACATGGAGAAGTTGGGCCCATCGTCTGACTGGATCAATCAACTGCGGCATCTCAACTTATTAAAACCACTGGAAATTCTCTGGCCTACTGGTCCTGGCTCTTCATCTGCCGTACGCTGGAACTTGGTTCTTCTCGCAGCTACCGACGCCATCATGTTTGGCGTTGCCATGGGCGCTACAAGCGTACTACTCGTCTATACGCGTCGCCAGTTCGGCTGGCACGAACTCGAAACCGGACGCTTCGCCACCATTGTCAATACCTCGCGTGTGGTCGCTCTCTTGGTCGTTCTGCCTGTCTTGACGCGCATCTTCCGCGGTAAAGACGGACACAAGCGCACCCGCAGCTCCGGCTCGGATCTGTTCGATCTCAGCATCATTCGCGCTGCCATCTTCTTTGATATGATGGGCTACTTGGGCTTTATCCTCGCGCGCAAAGGCGAAATCTTTGCACTGTCTGGCGCCCTTGCAGCTATGGGTGGTATCGGTAACCCAACACTCGGCGCAGCGCTTACCAAACACGTTCCTCCGGACAAAATTGGGCAGCTTCTTGGCGCAACTGGACTTTTACATGCTGTTGCGCGAGTGATCGGGCCAACAATCTTCAACGGCATTTACAGTGCTACCGTCGGAAGTTACAGACAGACGGTATTCGTGACGTTGTGTTCGACCTTCGGGTTGGCGTTTGTGTGTAGTTGGTTTGTGAGGCCACATGGTACGTTCAAGATTCTCCTCTCGTGTTGATGAAAAACTAACTCTGATGTAGTTTATATCGACGACGATAAGGCAGTTCGGCCGACTGCAGACGAGCAAGACGCATAGGAGCTTCCCTCGTTCTATTGTTGCTTAGAATTTGTTTACAATGTAGCGTGTAGATATCGGTATAGAGGGCTTTCACAAGTGGCATACACGGAATACACATTTGGTATCAATGTATCTCGATTCGCAGTTGAAGCCATGGCGGGCGGATGTGCATTTTCTTGCCTCGGCACTGTGCAATATCCGCTGACATCAGCTGCAGCCAAATTTAGGCGGGCCACTCTTCATTGGCTCGCGGAGGAAGCCGGCGCCGATCCAGGCTGCAAGGACCCCGTAGTGCAATTATGATTACTGCACACTCTCGTCCTAATTATAACACACAGCCCGCGGTACCACTGCAGCAATATTGCGCAGTACTTGCGATTAAACTCGAGAGGACATTGCACAACTGCCTTCCACCCGATTTGCCAATCGGGCATCCTGAAGCTATACACCCGAGAAAGCACTAACGGTGTTGCTGTGAACGAGTCCTTGTATGCAGCATGACCAAAGATTGGGATTCGGTAGAGGCGGAGATTAGAGAGTTGTACGCCAAGTCTAATGGAAAAATCACTCTTGGGGAGATTGAGAAGTTAATGGCGCGCAAGAAGTTTAGGGCGTCGACGAGGGCGTATCGCATGAAGTTGAAGGAGTGGGGGCTGTTGAAACAAAAGAGTCGGCGAGAACAACGCGACAGAAGTTCGAGTGAAACAGTGGAGCCAAGCACGATACCGGAACCTATGTCTCTCGATGTTGATGATGGACCAAGTCCAGAAGAGGAGGTGGTATTAGCAGAGCCTACGCTGTCCGACCATTGTACAGAGCGTGGCGGGTGGCAAGTCGTCGAAGATCTTACAATTACAGAACCTACATTCATGGGCCTTCTCCATCAAGCGCCAATGTAAGTGACTTCAGCTGTTTTGGGAATTGTTGCTTGTTGCTGATAGTTTAACTGCAGGAGTTCGACGGACTATCCTTGGCCGGAAACTCAAACGAAACCCAGTGATATTGTCCTGGATATGCTAGGCGCTGTACTGGAGTGCGACCCCGATAAGCTTCAAGACCTCGCGATGCGTCATAACGAGCACATTAACGATCCCATCGGCCTACCTTTCGAAGCAGGCGGCCGCTTCGCCGGCCATCCGATCATGAACCAAATGGTCATTATGCAACATCCCAGCCAGACGCTGCTCGATGTCACGTGCGGTATGCCATGTGGTCCGTCTCTCTGGGTCTTGATAAGTCACGGCGCAAAGGGCTCTCGGCATCCATTGGGAACTGACCTTGCACTGCACAACGCAATTAAGAATGGCCGCACTATGAACGTGATGGTGATAGCTCGCCCCGGCCGATCGGACATTAATGGCCTACCGGGCACATCATGGAAGCCCCTACTACAAGCCGTGTTTTGGAACCACCCGGAAGTTGTGCGGATTCTCATCCGCAGAGGCGTGAACCTCGAAGACGCTGGCCTGTCTCCTAGAGGCTCAGGCTATCAAACCGCACTACAGTTATGCTTGGAGCGACGCGCTGCTGAGTATATCCAGGATACCGTAAGAGACAAATGCAACAACATCGCTCGACAGCTGTTAGAAGCGGGTGCAAACATGCGTGCGACACCTCCAATTGGCTCTCCGGCAACGCCATTCGAAATGTTCACTCAGCCCTGGCAGACATGCGGTTACTGGGCATCGAAGCTCACCGTGATCGAATTGGACTGCCTCAGGATGTTCGTCGCGGGAGGCGTAAATTTGCAGTCACGCTTTGAAGGGTGTCCTTGTGGGTCGTCGTGCCAAACGTTCCAGCATCAGGTCATCTGGCATTCCACGCCAAAAGTGGCTCGACTCGTTATAGACAGCGCGACAGCAGGCACCGGCTCTATGAATATCTCCAGCCTTCTCCATGAGATCCTTGGATTTTGTTCCGAATCTAAACGACATCCAGCAGATACACTGCGCGATCTTCAGGTCCTACTCCAAAAGGGCGCCGATCCAAACTACGCGGATATCAGCGGCCTAACCCCGTTGCGAAGGTGTATCGAGCAATGCCCTGCTGTTGATTTGGTCGCGAGGTTACGGATGCTACTAGATGCGGGCGCTGACGCTGAACACGAAGATCGCGATGGCATTCAGCCTTTCGTGCTTGCAGCTCGTACACTTGAAGAGTCACTGCTCTCCGACGTCATGCAAGCCATGGTGAGTAGCATGCGCGGAAGGCACAGACGTGTCGTTGGCGGTGTGCTTCGCA
>Ga0265780_10001900_pt1 | contig 28914 bp, 16 predicted proteins | sample P1T30metagenome_FD_192432 | JGI IMG/M metagenome (GOLD analysis project Ga0265780, IMG submission 192432) | Plant litter microbial communities from East Loma Ridge, Irvine, California - P1 T30 | ecosystem: Environmental > Terrestrial > Plant litter > Unclassified | place: USA: California... | reverse complement strand
AAAACCTTCGACCGCTACTTCCTGAATGCGCTAGGCGAGGCCGATTGGAAAACCCAAATCGCCTACGTGCAGCAGCACCTCACCGACAGCCTTATTGTGCAGTCGGTGCGCAAGCTGCCGCCGAATATCTACCAGATTAGCGGCCCCCGACTAGTGAGGGACATTATTGCGCGGCGCAACATTCTGGAGAAGCAGGCGCTGCACTATTACCGCTCGCTGGCCCGCATGGTCGAGGTTTCGACTTCCGACAAGCGCGAGCGCGTGGCGATAGTACGCCAACCCGGCGGCCTGCTGCAAGTCACGATAAATAAGCTTAAAAAGGACGGAAGCCAGGGCGGAGTACTCTACCAACGCACCTTCGACCCAGCCGATACCCGCGAAGTACGCCTCTACGGCATGGGTGGCGACGACGAGTTCGCGGTGAGCGGCGCGGCGCGCACGCCAATCCGGCTGCGTCTGATTGGCGGTGAGGGCAGAGACTCCTTTACGGTGGCAGCGGAAGTTCCGCAGCGCGGCAAGCTGCGCATCTACGACCGCTCGGACGAGCCCAACCAGCTGCCGGCCGCCAGCCAAGCCCGGCTACTGACCGCGCCCGATACGCTGGTTAATAATTTCAATAAGGCCAGCTTTCAATACGACTACTTGCAGCCGCTACTGTCGGTGGGCTACAATAAAGACTATGGCTTACAGCTAATTGGCAATTTCGTTTACCAAAAGCAGGGCTTTCGCAAGTCGCCGTATGGCTCGCGTCAGAGCTTTCTGGTGAACTACGGCTTGGCTAACCAGTCGCTGCTGCTGAGCTACAGCGGTATTTTCAAGCGTAAAGTGGGCCAGAATGACTTGCTGGTCAACGTTACCTCGCTGGGACCGAATTACACCAGTCACTTTTTCGGGGTGGGCAACGAGTCGGTATTCGACCGCGACCCCGACGATGCCATCCGCTACTACCGCAACGATTACAACCTTGTGACGGCCGACGTGCGACTAAGCCGCACCTACCAGAAGTGGCAGGTGAGCGGTGGCCTTTTGGGCCAATACTACGACAGCGGCCGCGACAAAAACACCAACCGCCTGCTGAGCGCCTACGCCGACCAAAACCCTACTCAGGACGTTTTCCACGCCCAGACCTACGCTGGCGTGGCGGCCGGCGCCACCCTTGACACTCGCGATAAAGCCTTAGTAGCGCGGCGCGGCGTGCTCTGGACCACCAGCCTCAGCGCCCTGCGCCGCCTCGACGCCGACCAACACAACTTCGCGCAGGTACTTAGCGAGTTTAGCTTTCATTTCGCACCCGGCCGCGATTCGAGCCTGGTCATTGCCAACCGCACGGGCGGCGGGGCAACCCTCGGCGATGCTGCCTATTTCCAGCAGTTCAAGCTCGGCGGCACCAACAACCTACGCGGCTTTTACTACTGGCGTTTCACTGGCAAGCACATCGCCTACAACAACTTAGAGGTGCGCCTCAAGCTGCTTGACTTTTCCTCCTACCTAGTGCCCGGTACGTTAGGTCTGGTTCTCTTCAATGACGTGGGCCGCGTGTGGTCGCCCGGCGAGGCGTCGCAGCGCTGGCACACCGGCTACGGTGGCGGCGTGTATTTCCTGCCCGCGCAGCTGGCGTTGCTGCAAGCCGTGGTGGGCTTCTCTAAGGAAGGCGCGTACCCATACATCACAGCGGGCTTCCGGTTTTAGAGCCGTTGGGCGGGGTAGAGACGCACTGCGCTCACAACGTACTCGCTACTCTTATTTCAAACGTGTTTCGGTAGTTGCCAATGGCCGGACGGTAGCTCCTGAAAAAGGGAAACCCTGGCTGCGGACACAGACCAGGGTTTCGATATGGGGTTTCCGCAGAACCCAACATCATACTCTTATGACACAGGAAAACGCGGATAAACTACTGTGAGAGGTAACTCCCCAGCCTTTTTCAGCCGCGCACCAACCGCCCGTCTTGCCACAGCGGCAGAATATCGGGATACACGTCGGGCTTCATGCAGAACACGAAATCGTCGTGGTATTCAAGCGCGTTGAGGCGGCGCACGGCGGCCGAGGCCAGCAGGTAATTGGGCCATTCGGGCTTGGCGTGCTGCCAAAGGTGTAGGGCAGCAATGGCCGCATCCGACCAATCAATGTCGAAGCCCAACGGCTGCAACTGCTCGGCCAGTGCACCCCCAAAAGCTGTGTCTTCGAGGCAAAACTGGCCCTTCCAGCCGGCGCACACCACCACTACATCGCGCTGCTGCGCAGCCACAAATTTCACGACCGCGCTCAGGTTTAGAAACGCGCCGCATACTACGGCAGCGGCATCAAGCGAAAGGCGCAGCGCCTTGGTACCGTTGGTAGTGCTAATGGCCAGCGTGCGGCCTTTTACCGGGATTTTGCCATCGAGAAAGCCGAAGGGCGAGTTGCCCAAATCGAAGCCCTCGGCGGCGATACCGTCACGCTCGGCGGCCGTGATGCAGCCTTGGTCGCGGCCCAGCGCGGCGCACTCCTCCAGCGTAGCCACAGCAAATACCTCAGTTACGCCCTGCTCAAGCGCCGTGACGATAGTGCTGGTGGCGCGCAGCACGTCCACGATAACGGCCACTTTACCGCGCAAGTCATAGAGCGACAGTAGGTCGGGTGAAAAGCAAACGTCTAGTTTCAAAGAGTGAATTGGTGAGATGGTGAACTAGTGAGTTGACAGAGTACTGCAAGAATGAATTGGTGAATTGCTAGTTGAGTCATAGCTAAAATATGCCTTCTCAGCAACTCACCAATTCACCAGCTCACTAGTTCACCGACTCCTCCGTGCCCGGCACCAGCGGCAGCTTGCTTACCGTGGCGGGCAAATTCTTACCCCTTACCTGCACAAATATGGGCGTGCCTGGCGCAGCAAATTCCGTCTTCACGTAGCCCAGGCCGATGCCCCGGCTGAGCGTGGGCGACTGCCCGCCGCTCGTCACTTCGCCAATGGCGGTGCCTTCAGCATCGACCAGCGGGTAGTGGCTGCGGGGTAGGCCGCCGGGGCCGTCCATCACGAAGCCTACCAGCTTGCGCTGCACACCGGCGGCTTTTTGGGCTTTCAGCGCGTCGCTGTTGGTAAAGTCTTTGGTGAATTTGGTAATCCAGCCCAGGCCCGCCTCGAGGGGCGAGGTGGTATCGGTGATGTCGTTACCATAGAGGCAGTAGCCCATTTCGAGGCGCAGCGTGTCGCGCGCGCCCAGGCCGATAGGCTTGATACCGAAGGGCTTGCCGGCTTCCATAATCTGCTCCCACACGTGGGCAGCGTGCGCATTGGGCACGTACAGCTCGAAGCCGCCCGCCCCGGTATAGCCCGTGGCCGACAAAATGACGTCAGGCGCGCCGGCAAACGTGCCCTTCGCGAAGCTGTAGTATGGAATGGCGCTTAGGTCCACGTCCGTCAGCGACTGGAGCGCGGCGGCGGCTTTCGGGCCTTGCACCGCGAAGAGGCTGAGCTGGTCGGACAGGTTCTCCATGTCCGCGCCGTTGGTGTTGTGCGCTTGCAGCCAGTTCCAGTCTTTGTCGATATTAGAAGCGTTGACTACCAAGAAGTAATCTTCCTCACCGAGCATGTACACGAGCAGGTCGTCCACGATGCCACCTTCGGCATTAGGCAGGCACGAGTACTGCGCTTTGCCGGGCACGAGCTTGCTGGCATCGTTGCTGGTGGTGCGCTGGATGAGGTCGAGGGCCTGCGGGCCACGCAGCCGAAACTCGCCCATGTGCGACACGTCGAAAATGCCCACGGCGCGGCGCACGGTGTGGTGCTCCTCGAGGTCGGAGGAGTAACGCACGGGCATGGCATAGCCGGCAAAAGGCACTATTTTGGCCCCAAGCTGCTGGTGGGTATCGTGCAGGGCAACGGTTTTGAGCGACGTGGCTTCCATGAAAAAGCGGGCTGATAAAAAGTATGCGGAGGAAAAATGGAGCAAGCTGGCAGCAATACCGTACAAGGAGGTAACCTGATGGATGGCCTAGCTTTGCCGGCCACGAAATTAGGGCCTGCCAGCCCAAGCGGCTGGCTAGCGCCTTGCCACGTTTAGCATAAATATGAGTCCCGAATCTATCAAGCAGGATTTTGAGTCGGCCCTGGTCAAACACTTCTCCTTTAAAGCCCGGCTGCGCTCGTTTCTGTACGGCAACGAAAGCGCCCAAGCTCCCCTGCGCGACCCCGACCAGTGCAGCCTGGGTCAATGGATAGAGAACCGCTGGCACGGCCCCTACGCCAACGTGCCCGAAATGCGCGCCCTCGACCGTGAGCATCGCCTTATTCACCAGCGAGCTAATGCCCTGATGGACCTGCGCCTGGCGGGCCGGCAAGAGGAAGCGCTGGCCGGCTTCCGGGAAGTGCAGCAGCAAGCCGACCAAGTGGTCTTGTTGCTGCGAACCATCGAAGACAAATTGCGTACTGCTGAGGCTTAATACCGGCTGGCCGGGCTGCGCTCCTTATGAAAATCACCCTTACCGCCAAGCTTTTCGCCGGCTTCCTGCTCCTGTTGGGGCTGTTTGCGGCGGTGCTACTACTCAATTTCCAATTGGCCGGGCAGGTGCTGCGCAATTCGCAGCGGGTAGAAGCCTCACAGCACATTTCGGCCGATGGCACCACGCTGCTGCGCAACATCATCGACATGGAAACCGGCTTTCGGGGCTACTTGCTCGTCGGCAACGAGCAAATGCTCGACCCCTACTATGCTGGCGAACGCGACCTGCTCACGCGCTTCAACCAGCTGCGCGACCAGCTTAATGACGAGCCCATCCAGCGCCACCGCCTCGATACCACGCGCCACCTTTTCCAGCAGTGGACCTCCTACACTCACTTAGTAATCAAGGAAAAGCGCGCTGCCCGCCAGCGCGACCGCTTGCAGCGCGGCCTCGATAATATGCCGCACGCCAACTTGGTAGAAGGCTTGGTAGGCAAGCAGATAATGGACGCCATCCGGCACCAGATGCTGCTGTTTGATAAAGACGAAAACAAGAACCGCCTGGTGCAGCGCCAGCGCCTCACCGACAGCATCACGCAGGCCCAGCGCCTGGCCACGCTCATCACGGGCACCGGGCTGGTGCTGGGCCTGCTCTGGGCCGTGTACATCGTGCGCCTGCTGAGCCGCCGCCTGCGCAGCATGATTACACTGGCCCGCCGCCTGACTGAGGGCGACTACAAAACCCAGATACTTGACAACGAGCACGATGAGCTGAGTGAGCTAACGGGCGCCCTTAACAGCATGGCCCACACCATCGACCAGAATATCAGCCAGCTCGAAGGCCGCAATCAAGAGCTTGACCAATTTGCCTACGTGGTCTCGCACGACCTGAAAGCGCCGCTGCGGGGCATCGAGAGCGCCTCGCGCTGGATTGAGGAGGACATGGGCAAGGACACGCTGCCGCCGCACATCCGCGAGTTTTTGGCCCTCATGCGGCAGCGCGTGCACCGCATGGAAAACCTTATTACGGGCATCTTAGCGCTGGCGCGGGTGGGCCGCGTGGCCGAGGCCAACGAGCCGGTATTTGTGCGCCAGCTGCTGCGCGAAATCACCGACACGCTGGGGATGCCCGATGGCTTTCAGCTAGAGCTGCCGTTCTTTTTACCCACCATCGTCACCAACCGCACGCAGTTGCATCAGGTGTTTAGCAACCTGATTTCCAACGCTATCAAGTACCACGACCACCCGGCTACCGGCCACATTCACATTGGCTGCGACGACGTATCGGGTGATTTTTACCGCTTTTCGGTGCAAGACGATGGCCCCGGCATCGCGGCCGAATACCACGAGCGCATTTTCATTATTTTTCAAACGCTCGTCGAGCGCGACGCCCTCGAAAGCACTGGCGTGGGCTTGGCCATCGTGAAGAAAATAGTGGAGCGGCAGGGCGGCCGCATCTGGGTTGAATCGGCAGAGGGAGCGGGCGCCACTTTCTTTTTCACCTGGCCCAAACAACCCACGGCCGCCTCTACGGCCGCCGCTGCGGCAGCCAGTGCCCGGCCAGCCGTAGTGGCAGCCAAGGCCTAGAATTGCATTATACCTTGTACCGGGAGCCGTGCGTTAAGTAATCACTTATTTCGCGGACGACAGCCCGCCATCCGCCTTTCTTGTTTCCACGCGCCATGTCGCCTCTTGATACTTCCATTCCCAGTTCAGCTAGCATATTATTGGTCGAAGACGACCAAATGGATGTAATGAATGTGCAGCGCGAGTTGCGCAAACAACACATCGACGTGCCCTTGACCCACGCTCGCAACGGCCGCGAGGCCCTCAACATGCTGCGTGGCGAGAATGGGGAAGCCAAAATGGCGCGGCCCAACGTGGTAATGCTCGACATTAACATGCCCCGCCTCAATGGCTTGGAGCTACTCAGAATTCTGCGCGAAGACCCCGAGTTTCAGGACCTCAACGTGTTCATTATGACCACTTCCGACCTTGACCAAGAGCGCAGCAGCGCTAAGGACCTGAATGTGAGTGGCTACATCATCAAGCCCCTCACGTTCGATTCGTTCGGCGGCGAGGGCGGCGGTACAGTCGATAGCTTTAGCTTATTCCTTGATTTGCTGCAGCTGAAGCGGTAGAGACCGTAAAGCTGTCATTGCGAGCGCAGCGAAGCAATCGCACCCGACGGGAACCCAAACGGCTCGTCTTGGTGCGATTGCTTCGCTGCACTCGCAATGACAACCTTATTGTTACATAAGCTTAAAGCCTAAACGGTGGTGCGGCGTAATGCCGTGCTCACGGAGAGCGGCCCGGTGGGCAGCCGTGGGGTAGCCCGCGTTTTGGGCCCAGCCGTAGGCTGGAAATTCGGCGGCTAGCTCGTGCATTCGCTCGTCGCGAAAGGTTTTTGCGAGAATGGAGGCCGCCGCAATGCTGCGGTATAAGCCATCGCCGCCGATAATGCAAGTGTGGGGCAGGCTGGCGTGGGGCCGAAAGCGGTTGCCATCGACCAGCAGGTGCGTGGCGGGCACGGCCAGCGCCGCCACGGCGCGATGCATAGCCAAGTAACTAGCCTGGGCAATATTGATTTCCTGGATTTCGGCGGGCGAGGCTTCGGCCACGGCCCAGGCTATAGCGTGGGTGCAGATATCCTGGCGCAGGGCATCGCGCCGACGCGCCGTAAGCTGCTTGGAGTCGTTGAGAAACGGCGGGTTATAATCGACTGGCAAGATGACCGCCGCCGCAAAAACCGGCCCGGCTAGGCAGCCGCGTCCAGCTTCGTCGAGGCCGGCCTCGTGCGGCTGGCCAGTGTGGGTTGCGAGGAGCAAGATGAGGTGAGGAGGTAAGAAAATGAAGGGGTAAGGAAGTGCAAAGTTGCCATTACGATAACAGCTTTGCATCTCCCTCCCCCCTCACCTTCTTACCTCCTCACCCACTCACCTTCCTTCAAAACTCCAGCGTTTGCAGGAAAAACACGTTGCGTACAGCCCCGTTTTCGCCCTTAATATTCTGGAAACCACTGGCTACGTACTGCCGGCCCGCCCAGGGCTGAATGTCGGGCTGGTAGGTATCGAGCACCTTCTCCTTCACACTGGGGCCAGCCGTGAAAAGCTCCACTTTTAGGTCATTTGGGGACGCTTCGTCTTGGTTTACCAACTTGTAGTGCAGGCCCTCCTCGGTGAGATAGGCCAGCACTACGCGGCCATCGGGCAGCGTAATGGTGCGCACGGCTTCTTCGAGCTGGTCGTGCAGCAGCTCATTTTCCACCACGTAGGTATTATCCCAGAGCAGGCTGCCGCGCCGGTCGAAGCCGCAGACCAGCACGTGCGTAGTGCGAAAACCAACCAACGCCCGGCCCGCTGCATTAGAATAAGCACCTGTGTAATAAGGCACTGGCAGATTAGCATAACTACTCAAGGCCGGAGTATTGACCGAGTTGTTGTAGTTGTAGCGCGGGTAATACACCTCGGCTACCAGCGTGTAGCCGCCATCGGCGCGGGGTAGCAGTTCGTGCAGCAGCAGGCGGTAGTGCCAGCGCAGGGGCGACATTTCTTCGGCATCGCGGCGGGCGGTGCGGTCGCGCAGGCGGGCTTCTTTGCCAGGGCCGAGGTAGTCAAAAAAGTGCCTTAGCCGCCGAAAATCATAGAACTTCAGCGCCGGGCGCGGGTCGGCGGGGTTGGCGGGCGCGGCCGTGAGGTCGGTGGTAAAGAGCCCCTGCGCATACTGCGGGCCGCGCAGGCCGTAGGTGCCGGCCAGCAGCCGGGCGCTGGTGTCCTGCAAAGGGCTGAGCTGCGCCGTGATGAGCGTGCGCTCGCTCTCGGCCTGCACCATTTCGGAGCGCAGCAGCTCGCCGCGCTCGGCCGATAGCTGCTTGAGCATCAGGCGCTGCTTGCGGCCGTTGGTTTGGCTGGCCACAAACTCGGCGCGGCCCGCCGGGGCGTCGGCCACGCTCGTAAACTCGGAGCTGATGGACTCGTAGAGCGAGGGCAAAAACTGGAAGCTGCCGGTGGCTACGTCGAGCAGTAGCACAGTCTGGTGCTGGCCATCGTCCATGGCCACGGTGGCCAGCAATTTGCCATCCACGGCGCGCACAGCGGCGATGTCGCGGCACTTCTTGGTTTTAAATTCTTGCAGGTGCACCCGGCCATCGCGCACGTTGTAAGCGGCTACCAAAAGGGTGCCAGGCTCCCGGTGCGAGCGGTAGACAGTGTACATCACGCCCGGCTCGGCGCACAGGCGTTCCACATCGTACTCGTCGGCTATTTCCAGCGGCTGCTCACGTTTTAGGGCTAGGCCGGCGCGGTAGTGGGCCAGCGCGTACTGCGCCTTGCCAAACAGCTTGGGCTGCCGGCGCAGCAGCACCACCACGGCCGTATCGGCGGGCATGGCCTGCACCCAGGCATCCTCACTGGCGTGGTCGAGCAGCAGCTCGGTACGGGCAGTTTGGGCGGGAGCACCGGGCGGCGGGGCGGGGGTTGTAACGGTGGCCTGCGCCCACGCAGCCAGCGGCGCGGCCCACAATAAGAAAGCGGAAAACTGTTTCATGGGAGGGCGGGAGGCGGGAGAAAGGACTGTGCCGGGGCACGCAGGGCAAGTGCTACGAAGATAACCCATTATGGCCCGCCCGGCAATCCCTTTTACTGCCTTATTCCGCCCCGAGTTCGAGAACCAAGTCAAACTCTTCGGGCCGCACCGGCGTCACCGACAGGCGCGATTGGCGCAGCAGCGCCAGTTGGCTTAGCCTAGCCTCGGCCTTGAGGGCGGCCAGCGGCACGGGGCGGGCCAGCGCCTCGTGCGGGCGCAGGTGCACGGCCACCCAGGGGCTGCCGGCCTCGGCGGTGGCATCGGGCGCAGCGGCGGCGTGCACGATGGCCACGCCCACCACGGCCTTTTCGGTTACGCTGTGGTAGAAAAGCACGAGGTCGCCGGGCTGCATGCCTTGCAGGTTGTTGCGCGCCTGGTAGTTGCGTACGCCGGTCCAGTCGGTGCCAGCGTCGCAGGTAAAGTCAGCCCAGGAATAGGCTTCGGGTTCAGATTTAACAAGCCAATAGTTCATGCCCGCAAAGGTCGGGCGGGCAGATTGTAGCGTAAGCTTTAGCTTGCGAGCGAGCGCAGCGAGCAGTCACGATTGCAGACGTTCGCTTACGCAGATGCTCGCTGCGCTCGCTCGCAAGCTAAAGCTTACGGTACAGCTGAATCACTGCGGCGCTCTGATAACCTCCACCGCCGGGCGGCTTTTGAGGCGGCGTAGCTTCAGTTGCCCGTCTTTGTAGCTCAGCACCTCTAGCTCATAGTCGGGCTCGGGCGGCTCTAGGCCGGGCAGGTGAATGAGCAGGCGGCCGTTACTGGCCTGGGCCCAGGTGCCCTCTTCGGCCAGTAGCCCGCCGCCGGGTGCCACGTCGAAGCGCGTGAAATGCCCCGCTGGCCGCAGCCGAAAGCCCGGCCGCCCACCGGGCCGGTAGTTGAAGCGGTAGGTATTGCGCCGGTACACGAGCGTATCGGCCCGGCTACTTTCGGGCACCAGCAGCCAAGTGCCGTGCAAGGGCTCCAGGGTGCCCACCGGCAGCCCAGCCGGGTGGTTGGGCTGGCAGGCCAGCGCCAGCAGCGGCCACCACACCACCAGCGAACGAATACTTTTTAGCGAGGGCATACAATGAGCGCTTACGAAACAGTACAGCCAGCCGCCGCCAGTGTTTGACTAAAAAGGCCCGCACCAGAGCTTATTCGCGCTGGGAAATACCTGGCCGGACCGGTCAAAAATATTTCGACCAGGCTCCAAAACATGCCTAAAAACAAGCATTTTAGCCGGTTATTTGCGAGCAGCAACTACCTAAGTTTTGCTTTATTTGGATTCTTTCACTTTTTAGTTGAAACCCACTTGCAAAAAACCTTTACTTCCGTCTTTTCGCTCAACGTCACCGCGCGAGCTTGGCTAGGCGGGCGCGGGCGCGCCCTGCTGCTAGCGGCGGGCGGGCTCCTGAGTTCCCCGGCCTGGGCCCAGGTTACGGTGACGAGCCGGCAGCCTGCCCGGCACGCGGTGGCCGCCGCCCGCAACGCGGCAGTTACCATCGGGTTTTCGCAAGCCATCGGCGCCGCCACCGCGCCCAATTTGCGGGTGTATGGCTCGCTGCTGCAAGGCCGGCGGGCGGGTAGTGTGGCGGGCGGCGGCACGGCTATGCTCACGTTTACCCCCAGCGTGGGCTTTGCGCCGGGCGAGGCAGTGAGCGTGAGCGTGCCCCCTACCCTGGCCAGCACGGCGGGCACGGCCGCCACCCGGCAGGTGTACCAGTTTGCGGCGGCCACCGGGGGCACGGGGCGCGGCTTTTTTGCCGATACCACCATCGTGGGCAACACCGGCAACCGCGACCAGGTGCTGGGCGATGTGGACGGCGATGGCGACCTCGACCTGATAACAACCGGGTCGCTCTATGGCTGCCGCATTTTTCTGAACAACGGCGCGGGCCACTACACCTTCAAAACGGGCGTCGTAACGGCCCAGACGCCCAGCGGCGTAGCCCTGGCCGACGTAGACAACGACGGCGACCTAGATATGCTGGTCGGCGATGCCGACAATGCTTCGGTGGCCGTGTGCCGCAACGATGGCGCGGGCAATTTTATCGGCTCGGCCACCGGGGCGCAAAACGTGATGGTGGGCACCCGCCCGGTGGGCGTGGCCGCTGGCGACCTCGACGGCGATGGCGACCTCGACTTTGCCACGGCCAACGCCGGCAGTAACACGGCCACGGTATGGTTCAATACCGGCGGCAGCCCGTATTTGTACACCGCTGCCACGACGGTGGCGATGGGCGCGGGCCCCACGGCCCTCGTGCTGGCCGACATCGACAACGATGGCGACCTCGACCTGATAACCAGCAACGGCGGCACGGCCACCAACCCGCTGGGTGAAGTGCATGTGAGCCGCAATTCGGGCACGGGCACGTTTGGCGCTTACACAACCGTGGCGGTGGGGCTGCAACCTACTGAGCTGCAGTTAGCAGATATTGACGGCGATGGCGACCTCGACCTGCTGACGGCCAACGCCGGGGCCGCGTCGGTAAGCGTGCGCCTCAACGGTGGCAGCGGCACTTTTACGGGCACCACTACGCTGGCGCTGCCCGCGGGCAGCGCGCCCACGGGCCTGCGGGCGGGCGACCTCGACGCCGATGGCGACCTCGACCTGCTGGTGGCTCAGGGCGCCGGTGGCCGGGTATTCACCTACCTCAATACGGCGGGCACCTTTGCCGTGCAGGCCCGCCCGCTACGCCTGAGCCGGGGCACTACCACGCCCGCTACCGCCGTAGGCATAACGCTGGGCGACGTGGATGGCGACCTCGACCTCGACCTCATTACCTCCGACACCCAGGGCCAGGTAATGCTGAGTTTGAACCTCAATAGCTTGCCCGTACTGCCCGCGCCCGCCATTACCAGCCTCACCCCACCCGCGGGGCCGGTGGGTAGCAATATTGCCGTGGCTGGCACGAACCTGACGGACGTAACGGGCGTGTTTTTTAATGGGCTGGCTGCGCCGGGCTTCGTGCTCAATGGACAGGGCACTGGCCTTGGCGTGACTGTGCCAACCGGAGCTACCAGTGGCCCCGTAACCGTGGTGACCGACGAGGCCGGCACGGCCACCTCACCAGCGCCCTTTACCGTCACGGTACCCGTGCCGGTACTCCTGACAAACAGCACGCCTACGCTCAATGCCCCCAGCGGCTCGCGCACCGGCAGCATTACAGCTACCTTTTCGGTACCGGTAACGGCAGCATCAGCAGGCGGGCTGCGCGTGTTTGGCAGCCAGCGGCGGGGGCAGCGGGCAGGTACGCTCAGCGGAGGAGGCACAAATACGCTCATTTTTGCCCCTAGCCAGGCCTTCGTGCCCGGCGAGCAGGTAAGCCTGGTTTTGCCCGCCAGCTTGCAGGCGGCCGATGGCAACCAGGTCAGCAAGCAGGTAGTGCAGTTTACGGCGGCGGCGGGCGGCACCGGCCAGGCCAACTTCGCCACGCCTACCACGCTATCAGTACCCCAAGACGGCAAGCCAGTGCTGGGCGACCTCGACAACGATGGCGACCTGGATATGGTAGCGCCGGGCAGCGTGGCCGGCACCGTAACCACGCGCCTCAATGATGGTGCGGGTAACCTTAGCAGTGCGCCAGCGCTGACCATCAGTAGCTTCCCGGTGCTGGGCCTGACCCTGGGCGACGTGGACGGCGACGGCGACCTTGACCTGGTAGCCACTGACTATGCCACGCTGCGCATCTGGCTCAATAACGGGGCTGGCACCTTCAGCAGCGGTAGCAGCAACGGCGTGAATGGGGGTGACGACCAGGTAGTGCTGGGCGACGTGGACGCCGATGGCGACCTGGATGTACTTGCCATTTCTAACCAGTCGATTATCGTGCGGCTCAACAACGGCGCGGGCATTTTTAGCGGCAGCTATGCCACTAGCCTTTCGCCCTTTACCGGCAACTACACGCCCGCTGGGCTAACCCTGGGCGACGTGGACGCCGATGGCGACCTGGACCTGGTGGCGACGGGCTCGGTGGGCAATTACGGGCCGTACATCGTGAGCGTGCAGTTCAATACCGGCGCGGGCAGCTTTAGCGAGACGCAAAAAATAACCACTCTCTCCAACCCCACCTCGCTGGCGCTGGGCGACCTCGATGGCGACGGCGACCTCGACCTGGTGGTGAACTGCGCGGCCCGCCTCGCCATTCGCCTCAACAATGGCGCGGGCACCTTTGGGGGCGGGGGCGAGCTGACCCAGAGTGGGGCCGGCCCACTGCTGGCTGATGTCGATGCCGACGGCGACCTGGACGTGGTAACGCACAGCGGCACCGGCCTTAATGATGGCACGGCCGGCTTTTCGACCTTCTTGCCGACCAATTCTTACTCATCTTACCCCGAGGGCATTGCGGTGGGCGACCTCGACGGCGACGGCGATATTGACCTGCTGACGGCCCAGGAAAACGATGTAGTGACGGTGCGGCTCAACCAGCCCTACCCGGCCCCAACACTCACGGTGCTGTCGCCGCGCAGCGGCCCGGTGGGCAGCCGCGTGGTGCTAACCGGCACCAACCTCGTGGGTACGCAGGCGGTAGCATTTAATGGCGTGGCAGCCCCGAGCTTCGTTGTGAACGCGGCCCACGAGGTAGTGGCCACGGTGCCCGCCGGCGCTACCACCGGCCCGGTCACGGTGACAACGCCCGCCGGCACCGCCACTTCGGCCACCCCTTTCGAGGTAGTGGTACCGATACCGGTACTGAGCGTGAGCCCGGCCCGCAACGCCAAGGCCGCGCCGCGCGCTACGCTAGTAGTAGCCACGTTTGCGCAGCCCATCAGTGCCGCGAGTGCTACTACCCTGCAAGTACATAGCCCACAGCGGCAAGGCAAGCGGGCGGGCACCGTGGCGGGCGGCGGCACCAGCACGCTCACCTTCACCCCCGACCAGCCTTTTGTGCCGGGCGAAGTAGTGACGGTGAGCCTGCCCGCCACGCTGAAAGGCACGGCCAGCGGCACGGCCGCCATGCCCCACGTACACCAGTTTAGGGCGGCGGCCGGGGGCACCGGCACGGGCCAGTTTTTGCGCAACGGCGCGGCCGATGTGCCCATGAGCACCTACAGCGTTAACCTGGCCGTGGGCGACATTGATAATGATGGCGACCAGGACTTTATCGGCACCGACAATAGCCTGCGCCTCAACAACGGCAATGGCACGTTCAGCTCCGCAACCACCAACTTATTACTGCGCAACACGGCCTACACGCTAACCCTGGCCGACCTGAATGCCGATGGCCAGCTGGACTTGCTCGCCAGCAATGGCGAGGCCTTTCTCAACGGCGGTAGTGGGCTCTTTACGGCGCTGCCCAAATTTGCCTTCCCCAGCACCCAGGGCGATATCCGCCAGCTGGCGGTGGGCGACCTCGATGGCGACGGCGATGTGGACGTAGCCTTCGCCCGCACCAGCACCGATACGCTAACCATCCGCTATAACGACGGCACGGGGCAGTTTCCCAACCAGCAGCGCCTCTTGGTGGATTCGCGGCCGATGGGCCTCGCAACGGGCGATGTTGACAACGACGGTGACCTGGATTTGGTAATCGCCTGCCAGGGCTTGGGCAGCAATAACAGCTACCTGAACGTGTGCCTCAACAACGGCACGGGGCGCTTTGCCCGCACCGGCCGGCTGTCGTCGGCCAATGGCGTGGGCAACACCACTGTAGAGCTGGTGCTGGGCGACCTCGATGGCGACGGCGACCTGGATTTAGTGACGAATAATGGCTTGGTGCGCTTCAACAATGGCACCGGCACCTTTGGCGGCACCCAGACTACCACCGTGGGCCAGAATATAACGCTGGGCGACATTGATGCCGATGGTGACCTCGACCTGCTGGTGAATACCGGCACCCTCACGATAGGCCTCAACAACGGCCAGGGGCAGTTCGGCCCCGGCCTGGGCAGCGACTTAACCAACATTTACCACAGCCTCGTCCTCGCGGACCTCGATGGCGACAACGACCTGGACTTGCTGGCCAGCAACGCCAATGCCTCGACGGTGCGGGTGCGGTTCAACTACCGGGTGGCCGCGCCCACGGTCACCAGCTTCTCGCCCACCAGCGGGCTGGTAGGCGCTACCGTGGTGCTGACGGGCACCGACTTCATCACCACAACCAGCGTGGCCTTTAACGGTACGGTGGCCCCCGGTTTTGTCATCAACTCCGATACGCAGCTGACCGTGAGCGTGCCGGCCGGCGCCACTACCGGCCCCCTCAGCGTGACTAATCCGCTGGGCACGGCCACTTCGGCGGCGGCGTTTACGGTGCTGCAACCGGTGGCCGTGGCCAGCGTGAGCCCGGCCCGCAATGCTATCGTACCGCGCACTGCGCCGGTGGTCGTAGGGTTTAGCCAGCCCATCCCGACCAATACGGCGGCCAATCTGGCCGTATTCAGCCAGCAGCGGGGCGGGCTGCTGGCCGGCACCCGCCAGGGCGCGGGCACCAGCACCCTCACCCTGACGCCGGCCCAGCCCTACGTGCCCGGCGAGCAGCTTAGCGTGAGTATTCCGGCTTATACCGATGCCAACCAGCGCCGGGTGCTCAAGCAGGTGTACCAATTTCGGGCGGCCGTGGGCGGCACCGGCCGGGGCTACCTGGCGGCCCCGGCCACTGCCCCGCTGGCTACTGCCTCCAGCTACTTTGTGCTGGGCGATGTGAATGGCGATGGCAGCCAGGATTTAGTGGTTCGCCGGGAGCTAGCGGTGGACGTGTTGCTTAATAACGGCACGGGCACCTTCGGTGGCAGCGGCTCGTCTAGCCTGGCTACCCGGCACGTTCCTAACTCGGCCCTAGTCCTGGGCGACTTCGATGGCGATGGCGACCTGGATATGGCCGTCACGCGCGACAGCAGTAAGGTGAGCATCCGGCTCAACAACGGGGCCGGCGTATTCGGTAGCCCACTGGATGTGCGCGTGGGCGGGCGGCCCTACACTCTAGCCCTGGCCGATATGAACGCCGACGGCACGCTCGACCTGGTAACCGGCAACTTTACCGGCGCTACCTGCACCACCAGCGTGCGCTTCAACGACGGGGCGGGCAACTTCAGCGGCACCACCGACGAGTTTTTCAGCAACCAAGCCAACACCACCTTCGGCACCCTGCTGCTGGGCGACCTCGATGCGGACGGCGACCAGGATGTGGCCATCAGCAACTACAACACCATTCTGTGTCAGCTCAACGACGGCCTGGGCCACCTGACGGTGCAGAGCACCAATCTGCCGACGCTAACGGGGGCCAACTCTACCGCCCTGGCCGATGTAGATAATGATGGCGACCTGGACATTTTCGCCCTCTGCACGCCCAGCTATAGCGGCGGTCCTTCGACTATGCTGCTGGGTATTAACAATGGGCAGGGCAGCTTTACGCCCACTACCTTCACCACCCGGAACGGCGGCGCGGAGATGGTCGTGGGTGACCTGGACGCCGACAACGATTTGGATATCCTGCTAACGGGGACGGGCAACGGCCCGGCCGAGCTGTGGCTCAACAACGGGCAGGGCAACTTTGCCAAGCTGCTGGATGTGAGCCTGGGCCCCGACTCCCGAGGGCTTACCCTCAGCGACGTGGACAACGACGGCGACCTAGATTTGCTGCATACCGACTTTGCTAGCCTCGCCTATTCGGTGCGGCTGAATGGGGCCGCACCGGCCCCAGTGCTCACTAGCTTCTCGCCCACGTCGGGGCCGGTCGGCACTACGGTAGTGCTCACGGGCAGCGGCTTTGGGGGCACCACGGCCGTGAGCTTTGCCGGTACGGCGGCTCCGGGCTTCGTGGTTAATTCGCCTACGCAAATCACGGTGAGCGTGCCCGCGGGCGCTGCTACGGGGGTTATTGTGGTCGCTACGCCTGCCGGCTTAGCCACTTCGGCTACTGCCTTCACGGTGTTGCCGCAGGTGATGGCCACCAGCCTGGTGCCGGGGCGCAACGCGGTGGCAGTGGCGCGCACGGCCCCAATTCAGCTCTCGTTTGGCGCGGCCATTACGGCGGCCACGGCCGGCAACCTGCGCCTATTTGGCAACCAGCTGCGTGGGCAGCGGCCAGGCACCCTCACCGGTGGGGGCACGGCTACGCTCAGCTTTGCCCCGAACCCAGCTTTTGCGCCCGGCGAGCAGGTCAGCGTGAGCGTGCCGGCCACGCTGCGCACGGCCAACGGGGGCGTGGTGCGCCCGCAGGTGTACCAGTTTACGGCGGCTACGGGCGGCACTGGCCAGGGTCTCTCCTGGAGCAATGCGGACAAGCTTATCGGTAATAACTCGCCGGTGCTGGCCACGGGCGACCTCGACAACGACGGCGACCTGGATGTGCTGACTGCCACCTCCTCGGGCTTCAACAATACTATCGGAGTGCTGCTTAATAATGGCCTCAGCCAGTTTCAGGTGGGGGCCAGCCTCAGCCCAGGCACTGCATCGGGCGCTACGTACATGGCTCTGGGCGATGTGGACGGCGATGGCGACCTCGACGCGCTGGTTAGCTCCTTCAACGCGGGTTTGCTGGTGTACCGCAACAACGGCAACGCCACGTTTGCCGCTGGCGTGCAGCAAAGCCCTATCGGCTACCGCTTTGCTCTGGGCGACCTTGACGCCGATGGCGACCTCGATTTGGTCGTGACGGACTACCAGCGCGGCGTAGTAGGCGCGGCGCTTAATACGGGCAGTGGCACCTTCGTATTTCAGGCGTTTGCCCTGGCCTCACCCACGGCCCTAAACGTAGTGCTGGGCGACCTCGACAATGATGGCGACCTAGATGCCGCGACCCATAATGAGGCCAACGGCGCCCAATTGTTTCTGAACAACGGCACGGGTACCCTCAGCCTTGGGGCCACGCTCACCGTACCCGGCTCGGCCGATGGCCTGGCCCTGGCTGACACCGATGCTGATGGCGACATAGACTTGGCCATCAGCTACAACGACGCGAGCGCGGTGGGCCGGCTAGCCCTTTTTGCCAACAACGGGAGTGGCCTCTTTGCCCGCACCGGCCTGGCCGTAGCCGTGGGCCAGCGTGCCGGCGCGACGCTGTTTGGCGACGTCGACCACGATGGCGACCTTGATTTGTTTACCATCAGCCAGAATACCAGCAGCGTCGCCGTTCGGCTCAATGATGGCCAGGGCAGCTTTTCGGGCATCCAAAACGTGGCCGTACACGCCGACCCGATGCTGCTGGCGCTGGGCGACTTCGATGGCGATGGCGACCTGGATTTTATGAGCACGCTGTCGTCGACCGGCACCACGTACCTCAATGTCCGCCTCAACGGCGGCACCGTGCTCGCCACCACGACGGCCCAGCCGGGGCTGCCAAGTGTGGAAGTTTACCCCAACCCCGCGCACGGCCAGTTTGTCGTGCAAGTGCCGGCAGCCTTGCGCCTGGCAGCCGCTACGGCACCGCTGCGGCTCTACAACGCGATGGGTCAGCTAGTGCTGGAGCAGCCCTTGCGGCTGTCGGCGGAGGGCGAGCTTACGGTATCGGTGGCGCAGCTGCCGCCCGGCATCTACACCCTGCACTTGGCGCTGCGCACCGGCAATAGCACCTATAAGCTCGCGGTGTATTAGCGTGGCCGAGTAGTGCGGGGCTTGCCCCCGCCCGGCGTTACCTAGCGCTGGGCGGGGGCAAGCCCCGCACTACTTCGGGCCCACGGCCGCCTCTTCTTCGCGTACGTTGGCTTTGCCCCTGAATAGCGCCTGTAGGTAGCCAACATTAGCAATAACCAATACCGTAGTGAAGTACGACAGCGCCATTTCGACCATCACGCAGCACTGGGCCAGGGCAGTGGCCGGGTGCAGCTCGCCGCCGCCGGCCGTCGTGAATTTGCCCAGGCTGAAATAAATAAACGTGAGCAGCTGTGCCCAACCGCCCGGCTGGCCCGCCGCCATAGAAAAGGAAGCCGGGTTGATGCGGTACAGGCAGTAGTAATCGATGCCAAATGAGAGTATCAGCAGCAGCACGTGCAACACGAAAAAGCCCGTCATGTAGGTGAGGTGGTAGCTGGAAACGACCGATTTACGAATCCAGCCCAGGAGCGCCCGCACAAAGTAAGCCGCCTTGCCGAGCAGCAATAGCAGCAGAATCAGTGCGTTGATTTTCGGGCTGTTAAGCTCATAAAAATCGAAGCCAAACAGCAGCAGGCCGCCCAGGATAACGGCGACAAACAGCAACGTAGCGCGCACAATCGGAAAACGCATAGCGGCTGGCCGGGTAAGAGTGAAGCGGAGATTGGGAAAGCTTTTGCTGGCCCAAGCTAGCCACGTAGCTGGCAAACGGCCGCGCCGCCGCCGGGTGGCCGGGCGTACTTTTGAGTTCTGACAACCCTGCCCGCCGGCCCGGCCTCATCCGCCCAAAATCGCGTAAAGCTACCCGCCGAGCACCCCAAATCCCGTACTTCAGCCCCTGCCACCCGTGGACAACCGCGCCCTTATTCGTGCCTTTCGCCTCACTGCCCAACTGCTGGAGCTGCACGACGAGAATCCCTTCAAAATCAGAGCCTACGACGGCACCGTAACCGCCCTCGAGCAGCTGGAATTTCCGGTGTCGGAGGTAGACCGCCCTGGCCTGCCCGACCGCACCGGCCTCTCCAAAACCCAGGCCGCCAAGGTAGCCGAGCTGCTCGATACCGGCACCTTCAAGGAGCTGCAAGAGCTGCTGGACAAAACTCCGCCCGGCGTAGTCGAGCTGCTGAATATCAAAGGCATCGGCCCCAAAAAGGTGCGCGCCCTGTGGCGCGATGCCGGCATCGAAGGCCCCGACCAATTGCGCGAAGCCGCCGAGGCTGGCCTGGTGGCAAAGCTCAAAGGCTTCGGAGCCAAAACCCAGGAGAGTATTTTGGCCGCGCTGGCCTTCACCGACCAAAGCGCGGGCAAGCTGCTGTTTTCGCAGGCCGAAGCGCTGGCCAACGACCTCACCGCCCGCCTGCGCCAGGTGCCCGGCGTGGCCGAAGCGGCCGCCACCGGCGACATCCGCCGCGCCCTCGAAATCGTGGAGACGGTGGAAATACTGGTGGCCGCGCCCGACTCCGCGCCCATCCACGCGCTGCTGAATGCCGCACCCGGCCTGCAAGCCGACGTGCTTCGCTCGGGGCCGTGGGTGTGGGCCGGCGCGGCCGTGGAGGGCGGCGTGGGCATCGTGGTGCGCGTGACTTCGCCCGAAAGCTTTGTCAATCAGCTGTTTTTAGGCACCGGCACCGAGGCGCACCTTGGCGCGCCGCTGCCCAACGCCACGCCGCCCGCGCCGCGCACCCTACGCCAGTGGGCCAAGCGCGAGCAGTTTGCCAGCGAAGAAGCTTTGTACGAAAAGGCCGGCCTGCAATACGTAGTACCCGAGTTGCGCGAAGGTCTGGGCGAAATCGAGCTGGCCGCCGAGCACAAAATCCCGGTTTTGCTGCAAGACAGCGACTTGCGCGGCTCGCTGCACAACCACAGCACCTATTCGGATGGCAACCACTCGCTGCGCCAAATGGCCACTTTCCTGCGCGATGGCGGCTACGAGTATCTCGGCATCTGCGACCACTCGCAGGCCGCGCACTACGCCAATGGCCTGGGGCCGGAGCGCGTGCGCCAACAGCAGCGCGAGATAGACGAGCTAAACCAGGAGCTAGCGCCGTTCCGCATTTTTAAGGGTATTGAGGCCGATATTTTGGGTGATGGCAGCTTGGACTACGATGCCGAATTACGCGATTCGTTCGACTTCATCGTGGCGAGCATCCACTCCAATCTGAAGATGGATGAGCGCCGCGCCACCGACCGCCTACTGGCCGCCATTGCCAACCCGCACTGCACCATGCTGGGCCACCCCACCGGCCGGCTGCTGCTGCGCCGCGCTGGCTACCCCATTGATTTTAAAGCCGTTATTGATGCCTGCGCCGAGCACCAGGTCATCATTGAAATCAACGCCAACCCTTGGCGGCTCGACCTCGACTGGCGCTGGGTGCGCTACGCGCTCGACCAAGGCGTGCAGCTCAGCATCAACCCCGACGCCCACCACACCGATGGCTACGCCGACATGCGCTACGGCGTGCTGGCCGGCCGCAAAGGCATGCTGACCAAGGATATGACGTTTAATGCGAAGTCGGTGGAGGAAGTGGCGGCGTATTTTGCGGCGCGGAAAGCCCGGCTTGCTTAGCGATAAAAAGGTCTGTCATTGCGAGCGCAGCGAAGCAATCGCACCTAAACAGAGGCACTCAACAGGTGCGATTGCTTCGCTACGCTCGCAATGACAGGTAAGAATTCCCATGAAAATCCTCGTTCTGCGCTTTTCCTCCATTGGCGACATCGTGCTGACGACGCCGGTGCTGCGGCAGCTGAAAACCCAGGTGCCGAACGCCCGCGTGCATTTTGCCACCAAGCCCGCCTACCGCAGCCTGCTCGAAGCCAACCCCTACGTGGATAGAACGCACGTGCTGAGCGGCAGCCTGGGTGAGCTGGTGCGCGAGCTGCGCGCCGAGCGCTTCGATTTTATCGTGGATTTGCACAACAACCTGCGCACGCGGCTCATTCGGCTGCGGCTGCCGGGCGTGCCGGGCCGGGCCTTCGACAAGCTGAACGTGCAGAAGTGGCTGCTGGTCAATTTCAAGGTCGACAAATTGCCGCCCGTGCACATCGTGGACCGCTACCGGGCCGCCGCCGCGCCGCTCGGCATCCGCGACGACGGCGGCGGGCTCGATTATTTCATCCCACTTGGCCAGGAGGTAGACGTGGCGGCCGAGCTGCCCGCCGGCTTTCGGGCGGGCGAATACGCGGCGGTGGCCATCGGGGCGCAGCACGCTACCAAGCGCCTGCCGGTCGAAAAGCTTATCGAGCTGGTAGGTAAGCTGGCCCCGCGCCCGATAGTGCTGCTCGGCGGCCCCGAAGACGAAAGTACCGGCCACATCATCGAATTGGCCTTTCAAAACGCACCACCTCACCAGCTCACCAGCTCACCAATTTTCAACGCCTGCGGGCAGTTTTCGCTGCACCAGTCGGCCTCGCTGGTGCGGCAGGCGGCCTTCGTGTTGAGCCACGATACGGGGCTGATGCACATTGCGGCGGCGTTTGGCAAGGAGATTTTTAGCGTGTGGGGCAACACCGTGCCGCAGTTCGGGATGTACCCGTATCGCACCGCTTTTCAGGCCCTCGAAGTGCTGGGCCTACCCTGCCGCCCATGCTCTAAAATCGGCTTCGCCAAGTGTCCACAGGGCCATTTCAAGTGCATGCGCGACCAAGATTTAAACCTTAACCTACCGCCAGCTTAAGGCGATAATCACCTACTCTGTCGGGGCGGTTCGTTCATTATCATAGCGTTACCCCGAAACTATACCTATCTCCCGTCCGTTATACCAGCATCCCACCCCGCCACCGGCCAGCCGCCGGTGAGTGGGGCTTTTGTATTTTTACCTCAGCAATTAGCCTCTTCACTAAGCCGCTTTATCATTATGACCACTTATTCAGCCCCCGCTAACCACCCTACGCTAGCCCCTATCCGCCGCACCCACGAGCTACCTATCTGGCCCGATTCGTTCGCCGCCGTAGCCAATGGCTCCAAGCCCTTCGACGTGCGCCTAAATGACCCCAATTTTCAGGTGGGCGACGCGCTGCTGCTGCGCGAGCTCAACCCCACTACCCACGAGTACACCGGCCAAACCATTCTGCGCTGGGTAAGCCATGTGCTGCCCGGCAACACGTTCGGCGTGGAGCCCGGCTGGTGCGTACTCGGCCTGAGCACCTCGGCTCCGCTGCCCCCCGGCATCATGGATACCAAGCTGTGGTAGCGTCACGCTTGTAAAGCCGGCTAGCTATCTGCGCGAGCCGGCCTCTTCTCCTAGCCGCAAAAGCAAAACCCCTGCGCTGGCCCCAAACACGATAGTACTTATCGCATTTGGAGCCAGCGCAGGGGTTTTGCTTTTGCTAAGCTCCACGCTACCAAAGACTGGTGGTTACCAACCTAGACTAGTAGGTACGCCGGTGAACTCAAAGATTAGCTTAAAATACCCCCCTTTTTATTATAGAATACCCCCTAGCCTAATGCAGGATAGAATGGAAACTTTGTATCCTACTAAGCACATTATTAATAATATAAGGAAAATTTGTCTTCTGCTCTTTTTAGCCAGCAGAATTGTCCTTGTAGTATTCTTCTAACCCACCCAAAAGCCTACCAATCGATGCCCTTACTGCTGCCCCACGCAGGCAGGCTGCGTACATCGCAGCTTTTTTGGCAGTTAGCACCATCTTTTGCTCAATCTAGGGAAGGGCGTTTTTGACAGCTTTTAGGCTTGGCTAATTCGATTCACTTACTCCTTCACCTATTGAAAAAAATGGCTACTCCAACCAAAAATGGCGTGCTAGGCTTGCTGCTGACTGGCGCCTTGGCCACAGCCGTGGCACCGGCGCAGGCCGCTCCCACGCCCCGCATATTGCGCCAGGAAGCGCCCATTAAGGGCCAGGTTACCGACCAGAAGGGCACGCCACTACCCGGCGTAACGGTGCGGGTGAAAGACCAAGCAGCGGGTACTACCACCGACGCGTCGGGCAACTACAGCCTGATTTTGCCGACGGGTGGCACTACGCTTGTGTTCTCTTTCGTGGGCTTCGTGGCCCAGGAAGTAGCCGTGAAAAACGGCAGCACCGTTAATATAAAGCTGCTGGAGCAGGCCAACTCACTCGAAGAAGTGGTGGTAGTAGGCTTCGGCACGCAGAAGAAAACCTCGACCACGGCCGCCGTTTCGACGCTGCCCGCCGCCGACATCGCCCAAAAACCCGTCGTGAACCTCACCAACTCGCTGGTGGGGCGGGTGGCCGGCGTGGTGGCGGTGCAGGGCTCGGGTGAGCCCGGCTACGACGGGGCCAGCATCCAGATTCGGGGCGTCAGCACCACGGGCGGCACGCAGCCGCTGTACATCGTGGACAACGTGCCGCGCGATTTTAGCCGGCTCGACCCCAACACCATTGAAACCATTACGGTGCTTAAGGATGCCGCCGCCGTGGCGCCCTACGGCGTGGCCGGCGCCAATGGGGTGATTCTGGTAACGACCAAACGAGGCAGCCAGGGCGCGCCGCAACTGTCGTACAACGGCTACGTGGGCTTTCAAAACCCCACCCGCGTGCCCAAAATGGTGAACTCGTACCAGTACGCCCAAATGCGTAACGCAACGGTAGCCAACGACTTTCCCAACGACCCGACGCGGGCGCTGCCGTATTCGGCCGACGACCTGCAGAAGTTTCAGGATGGCTCGGACCCCGACGGCCACCCCAACGGCGATGCCCTGCGCGACATTATCGAGAAGAACCGCATCCTGACGTATCACAACCTGTCGCTGTCGGGCGGGGGCGAAAAGGTACAGTATTTTGCCTCGCTCGGCTACACTCACCAGCAAGGCATGTGGGGCTCCACGTACCTCAACAAGTACAACGGCTCGCTGAGCGTGACGGCCCAGCCCACCACTACCACCCGCGTGGGCCTCACGGTGAACAGCTGGATTGAGGAGCAGAATTTCCCGTCTTTTGGGGCCGGCACTATCCTGCAACAGGCTTACCGCCAGGCACCCACCACGCCGGTGCGCTACAGCAACGGCTACCCATCGGGCTACATCGGGCAGTCGCTCATCGGTGAAATCTACGGCAGCGGCTACCAGATAAACCAAAACCCGACCACCCAGGCGCAGCTGCTAATTGAGCAGCAACTACCTTTCGTCAAAGGCTTGAGCATCAAGGGTACGGCGAGCTTCGACCCGAGCAGCTCGTTTCAGCGCACCTACACCACGCCAATTGTTTTTTACAACGTAAACACCAATACCACGCCCTATACCTACAACCAGGGTATTCAGGGCAGCACGAAAGCCACTTTTCGCCAGTTTTACGGGCAAGACCGGGCCATTACGTTCCAAGGCTACCTCAACTACGCCAATACCTTTGGTAAGCACGCCTTTACGGGGCTGGCCGTGGTGGAGTCGCGCAGCCTCAAGCACCAAGAGTTTCAGGCGCGTAAAATCAACTACAACACGTCGATTGACGAGTTGGACTTCGGCGGGCCAGCTGCTTCGGATGCCACCAACGGCGGCTCGTCGTACGAAACCAAGCAGATTGGCTACATCTACCGCGCCAGCTACGCCTACGATGGTAAGTATTTGGTTGAAGCCTCGGGCCGCTACGACGGCAGCTATTTGTTTGCCCCCGGCAACCGCTTCGGCTTTTTCCCGGCTTTTTCGGCCGGCTGGCGCCTGAGCGAGGAGTCGTTTATTAAGGACCGCTTTACCTGGCTCGACAACCTGAAAGTGCGGGCCTCGTGGGGCCAGTCGGGTGCTTACCCGTACATCAACGGCAACATCGCGGCCTTCGAATACCTAAGCCCGTACTCGCCCTACAGCCCCGGCGCGGTGCTCGACGGCGCGCCCACCCAAGGCCTGTACGAAGTGCGCCAGGGCAACCCCAGCATCACCTGGGAGCGCGCCAACAAGACCGATATCGGCCTGGAAGCTACGCTGTGGAAGGGCTTACTGAACGTGGAAATCGACTTTTTCCACGAGAAGCGCGCCAACGTACTGACCTCGCGCAGCAACGTGCTGCCCGGCGAGTACGGCATCGGCGTAGGCTTGGTAAATGCTGGCGTGATTACCAACCGCGGCATCGACCTAACCATCCGCTCGTCGCGCCACTTTGCCAAAAACTGGAACCTCGACGTAACGGGCACGCTGACTTACGCCCGCAACAACCAGGAGCAGATATACGAAAATGCCGCCACCTACAACAACCCAAATCGCCGGATTTCGGGCCGGGCCATCGGCACGCAGTTTGGGTTGCAGGCGCTGGGCTACTTCACCGCCGACGACTTCCAGGCCGACGGCTCTACGCTGAAGTCGGGCATTCCGGCGCCGAGCTTTGGCCCCGTGCGGGCCGGCGACATTCGCTACGCTGACCAGAACGGCGACGGCAAAATCAACGCCGACGACCAGGTTGTAATTGGCCGGCCCCGTACGCCGCAGCTTATCTACGGCCTGGCCCCACGCCTGACTTTCAAGAACTTCGATGTGGACGTACTGGTGCAGGGCGCGGCCCTGAGCAGCTTCTACATGACCGGCCCCATCGTGTGGCCCTTCGACGCCGCCAGCTCGGCTACCGAGCTGCAATACAACGAGTACTGGCGCCCCGACCGCACCAATACGCTCTACCCGCGCCTCACTGGCAGCCCCACCAGCAACAACACCCAGGGCTCGTCGTGGTGGATTCGCAACGGCGCCTACGTGCGCCTCAAAAGCTTCGAATTCGGCTATACCTTTAGCAGTGCCACGCTGCACAACACGCTTAAGTCGGTGCGCATTTACGCCTCGGGCCAAAACCTGTTTACCTGGACGCCCTACATCCGCGAAACCGTGGACCCCGACCAGAACGGTACCAACCGCAACTACTTCCAGCAGCAGGTGTTCTCGCTGGGGGCCAATGTCAACTTTTAATCCTTCCCAGCCATGAATTCTTTTAAGCTACGGCCCTGGACTACCGGCCTGGCGCTCAGCGCCCTGGTGCTGGTGAGCGGGTGCAAAAACGATGACTTTCTGAACGTGACGCCCAAAAACGCGCTCAACGAGGCCAATGCCTACGCCAGCGAGTCGAACGCCGACCTGATTGTCAACGATATTTATAACAACGTTCCCGACGTTTACAACCAGTACCAGATAACCGAGCAGTACACCGACAACGGCTTTTGCGGGGCCTCCTGGCTCGACGGCCAGAGCCTGGTAAAGGCGGGCGCCATTTCGGCCAATAACCTGCCCACCGGCCCCGCCGGCTGGTGGAACTGGGGCGGCGTATATGGCAATATCCGCAAGTGCAACTTGTTCTTGCAGAACGCCGACAAGTACTCCGCCAACTTCTCGGCCAGCTGGAAAAAGCAGCGCGTGGCCGAAATACGCTTCATGCGGGCCTTTTTCTACACCGCGCTGGCTACCAACTACGGCGGCGTGCCGCTCATCGATAAGCCCCTGAGCGACAGCGATGGCAGCGACCTGCTGGTGGCCCGCAGCACCATGGATGCCACGGTGGCCTTCATCGCGGCCGACTGCGATGCCGCTGCTGCCGACCTACCCCAAACCTCGCTAAGGAAGGGCGATGGCCGCGCCACCAAGGGCGCCGCCCTCACGCTCAAGGGCTGGGTGCAGCTCTACGCCGCCAGCCCGCTCCACAATACCAGCAACGACGCGAGCAAGTGGGCCGCCGCCGCCGCTACCAACAAGCAGGTGATGGACCTAGGAGCTTACTCCCTGTTTTCGGACTACGCGGCGATGTTTCTCATCGAGAACAACGACAATAGCGAGGTTATTTTCAACAAAGAATATATCCCGGTTACCAAGGGCCACGCCCGTGAGGGCATGCTCGGGCCGGTGTACGTGAAGGGTGTGCAGCAGAGCTGGGGCAGCATCGCGCCGACCCAAAACCTGGTCGATGACTACCTGATGAGCAACGGCTTACCCATCACCGACCCAGCCTCGGGTTACGACCCCACCAAGCCCTACGTAAACCGCGAAAAGCGCTTTTACCATTCTATCATCTACGACGGCGCGTCGTGGCAGGGCGACGTAATTACGACCCGCGTGGGCGGCAACAACGCCATCGACGTCAACTCGACCAGTGACATCTCCAACACGGGCTACTACTTCCGGAAGACCTTGGATGAGCGCATTTTGGCCCAAACCAGCCGCGCCCAAAACTCGGGTGGCTCCAACTACATCATCTTCCGCCTCGGCGAGGTGCTGCTCAGCTACGCCGAAGCCCAAAACGAGGCCGTGGGACCCGATGCCAACGTATACAGCGCCCTCAATCGCCTGCGCACCCGCTCGAGCCTGCCCAACCTGGCTGCCGGCATGAGCCAGAGCCAGATGCGCGACTATATCCGCCGCGAGCGCCGCATCGAGCTGGCCTTCGAAGAAAAGCGCTGGTTCGATGTACGCCGCTGGCAGATTGCGGCCGGCCCCAACGGGGTGCTGAATACGCCCTCGTACGGTATGCTCATCAACGCGGCGGGCACTACTTACACCAAGGTGAAGATTCTGGAAAACAAGTATTTCAGCAATCAAAACCTAATGCCTCTCTGGCAAGGTGACCTGGCCAAGAACACCAAGCTAACCCAAAACCCCGGCTACTAGCTGCCGCCGATAACGCCAGAAGCACCACCGCAAATCGAGCCTTCGGGGCTTGGCTTGCGGTGGTGCTTCTGGCGTTATTGGCGTCTGTACTAAGCCCAAAATAGTATCTTGTCTACCAGCCGCTTACGGTCTTCTCCCCTTCCGGCTTGAGAAGCCGGAATTCAACGCGCCGGTTCACGCGGGCGTCGGCCTCGTTCGCTTCGTCTTTTAGCGGCTTGCTGGAGCCGTAGCCAACGCTCTCGATGCGGTTGGGTTTCAGCTTGCCTTTGCGCTCGATGTAGCGCCGGATTTCCTCGGCGCGGTCCTGCGACAGCTTCTCATTCACCGCAGGGTCGCCCTGGCTATCGGTGTGCCCGGCGATGCTGAGCCGAAAAGCCGGGTGGTCAACCAAGAATAGCGTAATGCGGTCGAGCGTGGGCTGCATCGCCGCCTGAATACCCGATTTACCGTGCTCAAACTCAACATTTTTGAAGATGAGCGGCAGCTTGTAGTCGATGCTGTTCGTGATGAGCGCCATCACGGTATCGCCCTTCAGGGCAAACTGCTTTTCGACCGTGAAGGCGTCGGGGCTCTGGATGAGCATGGCGTAGTGCGAGCCTTCAATCAGCTCGAAATCGAAGGAGCCATCGGCGCGCAAGTACTTGCTGGCCACTTCAATACCATTGTCGAGGTCGATGATGCTAATGAGTCCTTTGAGCGGCTTGTTGCTCACCGAGTCGATGAGCGTACCGGCCACCTGCGTAGTGGCCTGGGGCTGCGCCTCCATCGGCAGCGGGAAGGAATAGAGGTCGAGATTGCCAATTTCCTGGGCTTCGGAGCGGGCGTAGTACAGGTTTTTGCTTTGGCTGTC
>Ga0265780_10001898_pt1 | contig 28924 bp, 22 predicted proteins | sample P1T30metagenome_FD_192432 | JGI IMG/M metagenome (GOLD analysis project Ga0265780, IMG submission 192432) | Plant litter microbial communities from East Loma Ridge, Irvine, California - P1 T30 | ecosystem: Environmental > Terrestrial > Plant litter > Unclassified | place: USA: California... | reverse complement strand
TCCAACACACTTTTGTACTTCCTTTGGGCACCCCCTTTCTTTTACGAAGCTTGTATCGCGCGCCTCTTCGCTCTTCCCTGTACTACTAGACGGGTCTGTATGACCAACTCGTATGTATAGTGTGTACGAGTGCGCCTCGCCGTCGCCTTCTGTTCGGCGAGGCAGCAGATACAAGTCATACGAAAATTGTTCCACACCATCATCTTTTCCACCCTCGTTTGTCAATCTTCTATCTTCTATCTTCTATCTTCTATCTTCTGTCTTCTATCTTCTGTTGTCTACATCTCATTTGTCGTCATCGTCCCTGTGACTTCGCCTTTTCAAGCGTTCCTCGTCTTCTCTGAGTGAAAGTACGCCCCTCCACAACAGAGCCCGCCTTCTGCTCCACGCCACGCTCACACAGCCCTCGTGGAGTAAGGTTGCGAACGAGGTGCGAGGCTGCAAACGACAGCCGTGTTAGCTCCACTGCAACATCCCTCCTCAAGTCACATCCTTCGAGTCGCCCACGCCTTTACCATCTCCACCAAATCACCCCATGAGTCCCGTGTAGCAACCAATTCACAATACTCTGGTTTCCAAACATCCATTTACGAAGCAAGAGAGCAACGGACTTTGGATACACGGTGTATGTTAATGCCCAGCACAGTACTATCTCGACCAACAGCACTGGCATTGGTCTGAGTTCGGGAGAGATATCCGTACAAACCTCCAGAGTAGCATTGGTGGTCCGATAGCTAAGAAAAAGACGTATCTGCGAGGAACATGTTGAATTGACCTCGATCCGCTACTAACAATTTAGACTGGATGAACAAATCTATTTCTCCTGATCCTGAACCCATCTCTCCTCCAAGAAGCTCCAAAAGGCTGCAAAATCGCACCAGAACCATCTCCAAATACCGGTCGGACTCAAGATCGAGTGCTTCAGCACTCGGTATATGATCTAACCCAGCCTCTGCTGACATCTTCCATGTAGTTCCCAAAACGAGTGGAAAGGAACCCAAAGATCACACCCCCAAACCTTCCTCTCCCACCTCTCAGTAAAACGCGCTGATCTTCCACCCGACCTTCATAACCCTCGTCGCGGCGAAACACCCAAAGGCCAACACATAGCAGACCGCCGTCCACAGTGCAACGCCCCAATAAGCGCCGCCCGTAGCCGAGATGATTGCGCCGCAGATCGGAATCCCAGTCAGAGTCCCGAAACTCACAATCGTATAGCAAGTAGCGTAGTACCGCCCATACTCCTGCGTGTCGCACAACATGCCGACGCACACAGGCGTCAGGCTGATGTTGCTCCCGCTGGCGAAGCCCATTATCACGCAGTAGGTTATCAACAGGCCTTCGACCACGGACGAGGAGGTCGAGGCGGATTCGGATAGGATGGTGGCGGGCAGCCAGAGGGCGGCGGACGAGATCATGCAGAGCGCTACCATCACCAGCATCGTGTTGTAGCGGCCCAGGATGTCGGCGAAGTAGCCCGGGAGCCAGCGGCCGAGCGAGGAGCCGGCGTTGAAGATTGCGATGATCTGGTAGGCGAAGGCGTCACTCGTGGCGCCCGTACGGAGGGTGTAGGAGGCCAGGTACGTGATCGGTACGAAGAGGCCGTATTCCAAGAAGAAAGTGCCGAGCGTGCACATCAGGAAGGGCGTGTCTCTGAAGATGGTAAAGTCTGGCAGTACGCTTCCGCCGGGTTTGGGCGGTAGGCGGGACTTGATCAACAGATTTGCACTTGCGAGCAGGGCGATGAAGATGAAGCCCAGCACTCTGCTAGACCAGGCCCAGCCGATCTGCGGGTAGAGCTGCTGCAGCATGAGGGGGAAGATGATGCCTCCCACTGAGCCGCCAGCGGCCGCGATGCCCGTGGCGTTGGCTCGTTTCACGTAGAACCAGTGGCCGATTGCTGAGATGGCAGGTGTGAAGATGAGGGAAGTACCGACGCCGCCGAGGACGCCGAAGACGAGCATGAAATGCCAGTATTCTGTGGGTGGAAGTCAGTATTGGCATGTCCTTCCTGCTTTGCTGTTGGGGAAATTTTGCAAGACGACAAACTCACCAGTACACTCGCCCATCAAAAACGCACTCAACAACAAACACACAGTGCCAACCGCGAGAATCCACTTCGGACCATGCGCATCAAACACAGGCCCAATCTGCACTCCGCAGAAGAAGCTCAAGAACACATAAACCGAGAAGACCCATCCGATGGCCTGCTCGCCATAGTCCGCGAGCTGGTGGCTGCCGAGATAGGCGTGGAAAATTCCAATGGTATTCATGTATCCAAAGCCAGCAGTCATGCCACAGAAGGAGCCGAAGACCACGAGCCAGGCCCTCAAGCCACCTTCGGGGTACTCGACGTCGTCCTTTTCCTGGCCGGCAGGCGCGACGGGCACGAAGCTGCCATTGTCGCCAGAGTCATGACCGAGAGCTTTTTCTTCATCTCTGGATGCCGGGGCAGCGGAGGTACGAGGCTGGAGTGGCGGGCATGATTTCTCCGTTTCGAGCACAGCGACTGCTGTCTGCGGCGAGGAGACGGGGTGGAGGGAGAGCGAGATGCTGTTGTTTCGAATTGGTCCTGGCGTGCTGCCTTTGGCTTTGTAGCTCATGCGCCACCGAGATGGGACGATGCTTTAGAAGCGATGAAGAAGAATGATAGCAATGACAATCTCAGTCTTGAACAACAAACGCGCCGGTAAGACCGCTGGCAGGGCCTGACATAGACGTCTCTCTGGAGAAAGACGAAGGCTGTTGTTGTAGATAATCCGTCAAGATAGAATTTCGACACGAAGGAAGTCGTGGCTATAGTTATATCTATATACTACTACTGGTTGAAGTTACGTTACATGAGCATGCAAAAAATGTGACCAATTTCGGCGAAGGCAAGGGCGCGAGCACGGGAAGCGGTCAATTTTCTTCGCGTCATCGAGAACGGTATTGGCTGACTGGCATTCGCCTAGCCGGCTCGGCAATGCATTTCGGCCTGGGCGACTTGGACTGGGGGTAGTGGAGAACATTGATCAAGGTCATCGTCTGGAAGAGGAAAAGTTACAGGCAAAAGTCGGCGGAGGCGGGCGCCGTCTCGTGGGGAAGTCGAGCCGGTCGCGGGTGGCATCTCGGTTAGTGGTCTTCGTTTGCTTTACCCTTGAAAGGGTCAGTGGAAAACATCAGCTTGTTGGGAAGAAATCGATCATTAATAAATATATTGTTATTTGCTGTTGTTTGCATTGCATGTACTGGTGTGGAGGAATACGCCAGCTTTTTATTACTCCGCTTCCGCTCATCATATCACATCATTCAAGACTCGTCAACCCTTCTTCGCCGCAATCCCAATTTCCCTTTTGAGCTCTTGTAACCTGTGGTGCATCCGCCAGAGCTTGTCACGCTCTTCCTGCCGAATGGTCTCGCCCTTGGAATTGCGCTCAGCGATCGAATCGTACAGCTTGACGTACTGCGGGTAGAACTTCTCGCGGAAGTTCTTCGCCTTTTCAACGCCCTGCTCGTACGTGATAGTTTCGATTATGGAAGACGAGTCGCTGCTTCCGCTGTCAAAGACGGCGTCCGGAGATGTGCCGTTGGTAGTGGCCATTGTGCGCACGGTACCGAACGAGCTTGAGTGTGAGCGTTGCGAGAGGGTGGATGCAGAGTCGGTTTTGCGGTGTTTTGGGTCGGAGGTGTTTTCGCTTCGAGGGAGTGCCTCAGTTGCTTTGCGTTTGGTGCCGAGTGCAGGCTTCGCGTTATTTGCCACGACCGATCGTTTTGCAGAAACTCCGTTGGCAGCAGTGACGCGACCCTTATCGAGCGCTTTGCTTGCAGGTGGTTTCTTGTCTGCTTCGCTGGACGTGGTAGACTCCTGGCTCGTGACAGTGTCCTGTCGCCTCTTTCGCACACCGTTGACCTGAGAAGTAATCCCAAGGCCTTTGGGAGTCGAGGCTCCTTGCTTTGCGCGCAGAATACCAACAGCACTTCTGTCGGACACGTCTGAGGCGTTGCGTGGTCGTGCAGCGCCAAGTGGTGATGGTACGGTCGGTCGGCTGTTGGATTTTGAGGGGGATAGCTGTGTTCTTTGCCTTGAAGGGGCAGAGAGTGCGCTGCCGGATGGGGTAGAGCCGCCTGGCGCTGCTTCCTTCCGAGTGGTTGATGCTGCAGATTTGGTGGAAGGTACGCTGGTCTTCGCTTTGGTGATGCTGGCGGTCGGCTTGGCAGCTGGCTTTGTGGCCTTCACGTGATTGTCGTCGCTGTCAGGAGGAGCTGGTGAACGTGCGGCTGTGATCTTGGGTTTGACGTTGGTAGCAGCAGCCGGTCGGCTCACTTTGGGAGCGGGAGCTGAGGGCGTCTCCTTTACTTCACCTTCCTCGTCATCGTCGTCCGAGCTGTGCACGAGCTCGGCAGACTTGATCTTAGACGAGGCTTTCGCAGAGGTGCTGCTGGTTGTCGTTTTTGAGGTGGTGACGGCCGGCTTTTGTTTCTTCGTTGGGCGACTCTCCCGGTCACTCGCCACAGCCTCCTTATCTCTCTTCCGCTTGTCTTTTGCTTCCTCAGCTGCCCGGGCTTTCTTCGGGTCCTTTGCCAGTAATCGTTTCTGCAAGTCTGAGCCTGCTGACTTCGCAACCGTCGGTTTGGGAGTGCCAGTCTGCCCAGGACGGGGCGTGTTCGCCGAACTGATGAACTTCTCATCTTCGCTAGCATCGGCCAATGGACTGGGCATGCTGCTAGGTGTCGAGCCTCTGTTCGTCTGCGAAGACGCGAGATTCAGCTTCGACAGGACTTTTCCCTTTCCACGTTCCTCCTTGGGCAGGAGCAACTGCCATGTGTTTTCTTCCTTTCCCACTCGGGTACGATCATATGCTCTGATGGCATTGTCAATGGCCATCTGCCTGTCTTGCTGTGTCTTGTATCCAAATTCCCAAACATCCAAGTCCTTGTACGCCCTGTCCGACAATTTCCACTGACCTCCTACATTTTGTGCAATCTTGCTGACGACGGCCTCCAGATCTGATTTGGGTATGTGTGTTGTGCTGATTATGTCCTCGGTCGAAGCCGGTCTCATGGCGAGTAGATGTATAAGTGGCGTTCGCATGGCCTGTCTGCGAAGATTCAAATTGTTGCTTGGTGCTGAGGTGACAGAGAGACCAGCTCTAGGTGTTCCAACAGCGCTCAAGGATGGGCTCGAACTTCCAGAGTTCATGCCTAGTAGTCCACCGCGCATTGGTTTCTTCGCCGCCTCCCATCTGTTTTTCGGCTCGGGTATCAAGTCGTCGGTGATCGTTGTGGATTTGGCCTTTCTTTCTTGTTGGTAAGAGGCCATGCTGTTTTGCAATGTGGCGAGGGCAGCGTCTGCGCCGGTCGTGTCGGGCGGTTTTATCTGGGTAGCAGCCACGGAGGCTCGGTGGGTGATGATGGCATCGAGTTCGAGATCATTGGAAGAGGTGGAAGTGTAGAGTTCGTTTCGGAAGGCATCAGGAGCTATTTTGAGGTCTAAGGATCGTTTACCCAGTCGGAGTTTCTAGATACGGTCTCAGCATAAATGTTCCCGTTCACTGGCTCGCAGGAAGCCTCACCGGAGCCTTGCCGGTGACAAATTGCAAGCCATCCTTGGTATTCGACGCCTCAAGGAGGTCATTAAGCATGCTCTGAGACAGCCTGAACAGTATTGCAGACTTTGAGTTGTGCTTGCTGGCGTCCATGTCTGGTGAATGCAGCGTGAAGCCGGCGGCAGGAATGGTGGAGACAGCCATGCTGCGGTGGGAGAGCAGCGGGCGGAAATGCAGAGGAGTAGGTAGTTGTGAGGTTCAGGAGATTAGGGTATAGGCGTGGTCAAAGAAGCTTGTCTTTGTGCTGATTCACACATTTGATCAGCTACATGTACGCCTTGTCTCATCGGCAATGACGTTCCGGGCAGCACTCACCAGCCTCTAAGAATGTTTGCCGGGGTGCACAAGCATAGCCAGTCAAGGCATGCCGCAGCGGAAGGGATAGAGACGGTGGACAAGATCACGGGCGAGATAGAGGGAGGGAGGGGGACAACAGCACGGTGGAAGTGGAGGTGGAAGAGCAACAAGAGTCGAAGGTAGGTGGTGATGTGAGCGTAGGTCTCTAAGAGTAGCAGAGTACCGCCCTAACTCAACTAGCAGCGGCCTCGCCAGCATCGCCCGGACTGAGCCGTTTAGACTCGCGGGCGCGCTAGGCCTAATATACAACACGAAAGAAAGACGTTACTTGGCTGGCGTAGTAGTAGTGTGTTGTCTGCTGAGGGTTACTACTGGTTACTGCTGCTGTCCACGAGGGCTGACTGGCTAGTAGGCCGGCTGGCTGTGTAGCACAACGCTGTCCCGCCCGAGTACAGTAATAATTGATGGCCTGTCGCACACACAATGACTATCCGCGGCGTCTGTACCGTGCCGCTTTCAATCAAAGCAACAGCACAAAGAAATCAGCACGGGGAACTGTACCTGGCCGTCCGTAATCGCATCGGGCACATGGCAACTACTGGCAAAGCAGGGCAAGGCAAGGCAGACACCCGCCCGGAAGAACCCTGCTGCAGACCTCTGCACAGACTTTCAGTATGTACCAAGGTTTGTTGAATGCAGCAATGTATCTCACTGGGACCAGCAGGTGTAAGGTGTGTGAGAGATGCCGGATCTATGACCTTGGCGTGTGAGATACTAGCCAAATTGTGTGCTTCCTTCGTTGGCGAATGTATGGACCCGATATACGAAAGCTGCTGATACCACCAGAGATCCCACGGTATCAACAGACTTTAGCATCGATCGGGGACAGCCTGAGTCCTGGCGCATGAGCGAGCCGAAGCGTCCTCCTCGGAGCCTTGGGACCGGATTGTTACTCCTACGCTGGACAAGCCGCAGAAGAGGCACATGCGCCCTATCCTCTCCGCCCGCAATTACCCTCCGTGCCTAACATGCACGCTCGACACGAGTGCATACTACGTGCATGTTCTGTTTGCGAACTGGCGGCATGCTTAACAAGCCTCTGATATCGCTGACGCGCACCCACAGCCGCCCAGCGCTCAGGAGGTTTGAAAGGCATGTCTCAACATTGTCTCTGATGATCGAGCAGGCGCCGCCAGACAAGCGGATCGGTGCGCCCGCCGTGTCGTGTCAGTCCGGATTTGCCTGGAGTACAAAGGCAGAGCGACCTTTACCGCTCAGCCCAGTGCCAGCCCAGTACTACCAGAAACCAGTAGTCCATGCCGCCACAGGCGTCGAGGCGCTGACAGCCTCAGCTGGTCTTCAGGTGCTGCTTGTCCTCGTGCAGCGACGTGGGCGGGTCCTGGCACCAACATCATGCAAGGCGAGGCGAGCGAGCGACGATCCGATGCTAGGCACATCATTATTCGACCGATCCAATACAGGGCGTGACTAGGTACTGTAGGTATTTGTCGCCCAGCCGAGGGAAGAGAGCGTGCGTGGGCGACACATGCACATGCACTCAGCCACACGCCTGCACAAACCAAATATGCCTCTGCCCGCCGCCCTCAAGGTGTTGCACCAAGGTCTTTTCTATTATTTGCTATTATTGCTGCAGCAAGTCTGGTAAGTCTCGCAGTGCAGACACGTGCAGACGAGCAAAGTCCCTACTTAACTCTGCAAGTCTCACTTCTTTCACTACTGCCTCCTGCTACTGCTGAGATCAGCGCTTCCTTGTTCGGCCTAGCCGGCATGCTGTTACCCGCTACTTCGTCGTAGGAAGCGAGAAAGCATCTCCGTCGGCAACTTGACCGGCATCGGCGTTGGCTTGCCCTCATGAACATCACTATTGATTAACAATGACTGTACCATTATCGTTGTGATCCGATTATCGTTCTATGGCTTCTAGGCTGACCGTCATCCGAAACTACGTTAGACCAAGATTCACCACGTCCGCTATTACCCGCACTATGTCTTCTTCCACGTCAAGTCCGTCAATTGCCATTCTCGATGACTACGGCGGAATTGCCTCCAAGCACTTCCAATCCATCCCAGGCCTCAAAGTCGATTCCTTCCCAGAGACATTGAACCCAGCCTCCGATGATGGCCTTCAAGCACTCGCCAACCGTCTCAAGCCCTATACCATTATCAGCACCATGCGCGAACGCACTCCTTTCCCCTCCAACCTGCAATCACAACTCCCCAACCTGAAACTCCTCTTAACGACTGGCGTTCGCAATGCCTCCCTCGACATTCCCACAGCCACATCCCGAGGAACCGTCATCGCCGGTACTACAGGCGCTAAACCAGGCCACCCCGACCATTCCGCCAAAGAAAGCACTCAAGCTCCACCGCCTCCCGGCTACGACTCCACCACCCAGCACACCTGGGCTCTGATCCTCAGCCTCTGCTCTCGCATTCCCCAGGACGACGCCGCGTTGAAATCAAACCCTGGGGCCTGGCAGTCTGGTTTCTCGCTCGCTCTCGGTGGCAAGACTCTCGGGCTCTGCGGCCTGGGGAAACTAGGAGCCAACGCCGGCCGTGTCGGAGCACAAGCTTTCGGTATGAACGTAATTGCATGGAGTGAGAACTTGACGCAGGAGAAAGCGGACGCTGCAGCTGAGACGGCTGGCCTGCCTCGTGGGACTTTCAAAGCTGTCTCCAAAGCGGAACTGTTCCAAAACGCCGATGTCATTAGTTTGCACTATGTTCTGTCGCCGCGGAGCCGCGGCATCGTAGGCAACGAGGAGCTGGCGATGATGAAGCCGACAAGCGTGCTTGTGAACTCGTCCAGAGGACCTTTGATCGAGGAGCAAGCGCTGCTGAATGCGCTACAACAAGGCGTAATTCGCGGCGCAGCGCTTGATGTCTGGTGGCAGGAACCTTTGTCTGCCGATAGTCCATGGCGACGCTACAAGGGGAAGGGAGAGCTTGTGATGAGTCCGCATATGGGCTATGTCAATGAAGGTAAGTCGGGCGCGCAGTTCGTGGCTTTTTTCTTCTGCTGAGACGCGAGCTGATGAGAACGGCAGCTACGATCAATCGCTGGTACGAAGAGCAAGCCGAGAATGTGCGGCTTTTCCTGGCCGGTGAAGAGCTCTTGAACCGGCTCAATTAAGCCGTCCAGAAAGAGGCAGTGTAATGCGTAGATTGCTGTGATACGCTCATCCCCGTTTCAGTACACAAGACTTATACGACATCCGCCTAGACACTGTCACACCGAGTGGAACGCCATCCAGGGACGTGATGTTCAGCATACAGGGTCTATATGTAAAATGCCAGCTACAACAGACAGTGAATCTGATGCTGAGAGCTGGACCTCTAGCGGACACAGCACTGGTAGTACCATTACACCAGCATTCTTCTAATGAAAACCTAGGCATTCACAAAACGTCATTTCCTCAATTATTCAGAAATGGTGCCCGAGGCTTTCTCTCAAACGTCGAGCATGCTTGTCACCGAGAGGTTTTGTTTCAATAACAGTATCATCTGCGGCATCAATAATACCTGATTTTTTGGGACAATTTTTCCGTAGGCTCACCGGTGAGACGTGGTACATGAAACAGCTCTTCAGTGGTACCGTTCTCCCTCGACGGTGATACCCAATGCGCTCGCTGACTTTCTCGACGGATTTACCGCAGAGAGATTGCACATCAAGAGGCAAAACCTCAGTGGTAACCCTCTTTCTTCACGGTAACATGTCTTTTGACGGTAATACCTGATGCACTCGCTGGAATTCTCGATTTGTTCACTAGTGAGATACACAGTACCAAGACTCGATATCTTCTTGGTCTCGAATGACGTTCGTACTGGTATCTGAGACTCCCGTACGCAAAATTCAACATGCTTGCCAGCGAGAAACCCGTCTCCTAGACTCGACATCTCTGGTTTCGAGTTACCCTGATGCTGCGATCTAATAGGTACATATCTAGAGAAGGGTATGCTTGCCACTGAGATACGCACAGCCGGAAGCAAGTCTCCCAACGGTCTTGGATTGATCTTATGCTGCTATCAGATACGCTCGCACCCAAACAAGACATGTTTGCCACTGAGAGACACTTTGCCAAGGCTCAGTATCTCAATGGCTGTGGAAGACTTCCACCCTGCTATCTGATACTCCCGCAGCCAGGGAACGACACTTTCACCACTGAGAGACACGTTGCCAAAACTCGATATCTCAACGATCTCAAACTAACGTCATACGGCTATCTCATGCTTCCGCCCCCAACGAAGGCATTCTCACCACGGAGAAAGAAACTCAAACTCAAATCTGACGAATCCCAGCGTTGTGCCTCACCCCCAAGTGCTTGACCGCGCCCTCCAACACCGCCTTCTTCATCAGTACACTCTCCCCCACCGCCACCTCCCCAAAATGCTCCTCCGCAGCTGCACATCTCTCCATCAACCCTCTTTCATTCCCATTCAACTCCCTATCCCTGGCCACGTACCCAAGGTACTTCTTCGTAGCCGCCACATACTTCCCCCCAAGCCCGAGTCTCGCCGCAACAGCACCCGCCCTAGCCTTCAGAACCCCCGCGACGGCATCGATGACCGCGAGCTTCTCCAGCCCCTCCCTCAATCCGAGCTTGCTGGGGTCCAGCGAAGCGGACCAGGCGAAATCGAAGCTGACGACGCAGATTCCGACAAAGCGGTTGGACCCAGGGCCGAAGTGGAAGTCAAGGGTGAAGTCCGGGCCGGAAACGCGAATGGTGACTCTCTGGATGAGCTGGAAGTGCTTAGTTCCTAGGCTGAGAGCGTTCAGATCCGCTCCGAGGGAGCTAGCAGTAGTGGTGTCGACTTCCATGGGGATGAGGAAGCGGTTGCTGCTCCAGAACTCGCGGCGGGCTGTGGCGTAGATGACGGCGGTCTCAAGCCAGAGACGCAGGCAGGATGCCATCAGGCCGTTAGAGGGAACGAGGGAGAAGGCACGAGTGAGGTCGATTGGCTCGTTGGCCGTGGTTTCTTCGATGTCGGAGGTGAAGGCCATCTTGTAGATTTTATCGCGGAGCTCTTTGGAGAGCAAGAAGAGGGGGCAGTCTTGCTGGATGTTCATTTCGGAAGACATGTTTTGTGCGGAGGACGTCGAGGGAAGCTTTTCTTCTGCTCTTTTGGTGTAGGTTTTACGAGAAAATTGCGTCGATGGGCGTGCTGGAGGTCTGAGCGCTGTATTAGCGAGGTTTTGGTGATTTGTGGGATGTGGAAGACTTACTTTTGATGTCCTGAAAGTGGTGGAGTGCGTTGATGGGAGAATCTATTGGTTGGTTTGATGTTAGGTGGGTGAACAGGTGAGAGATGAGAGATGGAAGTGTTCTGTAAGTGATCTTTACCTTTGTTGCGAAGCGTTGGTCCCTCGGTGGTGATTTTATCGGCTGTTTTTGTTGTTCACGGTAGTTCCTCAGGTTGGTGGGTTGATAGTGCTGCAATGTGTAATGTCGCTGAATATCTTTGCTGTTGTCGCTGTATGATGCTGCTGCTGCCGCTGCCATGCACTTCATTCTCGTTCGCGCACAAAAACAGGTGCATAGGGTGTGGGAGGTAAGACGTTTGGCACGCCTCAAGCCTTGCTTACCTTTGGTGTCGTTGTTGCTCCTTGAAAAGGAGTGTTGGTGGTGGTGATGGTGGCGTTGTTGTTGTTGTTGTTGGTGATTTAGGTGGGAGCGTCAATGAGAAAGCGCGAATCGAGTTTTGAGTCTTGCAATCTTTGAGCGGCGTAAACGGCGCATATGGCATGTGATACTGACGACAATGACATGTGACGATCGCGATTAGTCTTGCAGACCTCACTCTTGACCCCTTCACTCAGTCTCACTTTTAAGTTTTGGGTGACGGGTTCTCCCGGTTGCATGTGACACTCAATGGTAAGTTCGATTTGGCATCGCATGCACCTCGATGATCTACAAGTTGCGAAGGACAACTCTGGTCGTACCTCATCTTGGCGAGACCAAAGACACCTGCTCGCGATCTTGGCTCGTACCGAAGCCTCTGAGGCATTGCAGTCTGCTTGTTGCTCGAAACACATATCGGCGCCTCGATGTACGCTACAGTATCAACCTTCATGGACACGGGCAGTCTTCTACTGGAACTGTTGTGTGCGGGGCCAGGCGTGGCGTGTTTGGGATTAGGGTCCTTGGATTATCAATGTTGTCGATGTTGGAATGAAATGTGCAGCTGGCATGGCGTTGTCGTGTGAAAATCTCGAGTTTCAGGATGCCCGATGAGCTGAGATGTATTAGCTTGCCATCACGATGAGTATCGAAGAGTGTTGTACCGATGCGACCTGTCGACAGCTCGCATGCGCAGCCACATCATTCAGCAGCAAACGACTATCTCCAGACTACTCCACACGATGAAATCGACCAAGGCAACCCAACATATCGACCAGAGCCCCTCGCTTCTCCCATTTGCCCGGGCTCAATATCGCGTAATGCGAAAGGTACTGTGGGCGATCTCGCGCCGTACCGTAGCTAAAAATCCAGTCATCTTTATGAACGCAATTGACATAACGGCAACAGCTGCTCAGCCAAAGCGTCGTGACATCCCATCCTCCCCTGCTTCGTTCCGTTGTGGCAGTAATGATGACCTTCTGGATGCGCTGGAGTTCTCGATCGTGAAGCCTGTTGACACTGTCGCTCGCCGGAGATCTATAGTTGGTAAGTCCACGAAAAGCCGACTGTGGAAGTCGTCTTAAGGCTTGCGAAGGCTTTAGGTGGATGTAGAAGAGAGTATTGGTCCAGAACTCTGTCCTCGCGACCTCGAAAATATCACGTGCCTCCTTGAAGATGATTTGGCAAGTACACAGGAGATCGCTCGCAGGTTTGGCGCTCTGGGCCTCCGAAACAGTCATCCCGTGATTTTGCAAAGTCGACTCCTTTGCGAAAAAGACGTAGCCGTAAATCATTTCGCGAAGTTCCGGCGGGAGAAGGAACAGCCTGCATTTGGACTGGGGCTGCATCCTGGCGGCTGCGGTTATCGTCTTGGGAGGTTTCGAAGAAGCGAGACAGCTGCATTCTGATGGTCTGGTGGCTCGGAGGCGCCTGTAGTCTTGATCACTGTGGAAAGGTGGATGGTCGGAAGTGGCGGTGGTCATGTTGATGGTGAGTGTGAGCGATGCGCCGATCTTGGGTTTGAGGAGCGTGGAGTGGGTCGTAAGAGAGCGGTACACTTCGTAAGACAAAGAAATAGGAGGAGTATATTATAGATGATCGTGAAGAACCAGCAAAAGGCTTATGAAATTCAGTGTTGACCGTGGCATAGGTAAACACCCATTCGCCGTCCGCTTAAATGGCAATCTTGTCTTGGGGTTGACAGTATATGCCAGGTGCTGCCACATCTGACTCGTTGTGTGTTCTGTATGGGGATTACCGCGCTGCCCCTTCGCTCAAAAAGGAGCTTTTTGAGTAATTAGCCGTTGCGTTGGTGTCACAGTCTATGAGATCAAAGTAAGGTCGGTTCGGAATCCCTATCGCAGGGAAACCTTCGATGTACGCGTCGGCTTTGTCGTGTGAGTAAGCCTGGGTCAAGTGCACCCATCAAGCACGAAGTGCTGCAATTTCAGACAAGCTGCCGGTGATAGGTATGTATGTCCATTAGTAAGTAAGACGAATGGTGAAGAGAGGTTGACAGATCAGCCCGGATGATGTTGGCGAACTCCGTCCTTGGTCGCCCGTCGCGGATTAGCGTAAACTTTAAATATCGTCCAACAAATTCACCTCTTCGGCGATGACTTCAACTTGAGGGAAGCAGCAATAACTACAATATCGATAAGCCGCGACAGCTTATTCACAACATGTCTTTCAGCTTCGGATTCTCAGGGGACGATGTAGGAGATGACCACGAGCTTGTTGCAGAGAATGGAAGCATTTCCACAAATGCTGGACCGGGACCACAATTCGTTGGGCTGCCAGCCGAAGAACACGCTCTCAAAGATTTGGTAGGTACATGTACTCATGTCTCGCTTTTTGTTTTTCCTATCTCTGTCGCTAGCTGTCACGTATTCTCCGATACTGGGGCATACGATGCGATTGAAACACAAGAACCTTGCTATCATAGCGTTTTCTACAACGAAAAAAGTGCACTGGAATCACCGCTTTGACGATAGACAAAATATCTCTTTTTTTCAAGCATAAACTCAACTTGACCCAAACAGCGTCATTGACTAACATCATTTTCCAGCTCGCAAGTCTGCCCGACCACCTTTGCTACAGCACAATCCAAATAGAATCACCCACCGGCAAAACCATCGACATCCCCCGCCGCGACCTCTCCGACATCCGCGTCCAATTGATGGCCGAAGACGAAGCAGCCAACGACGAGACACTCAAAGACCTCCACAAGTCCGACATCCGCACCGGCGTCTACGAAGGCGGATTCAAGACTTGGGAGTGCTCCGTCGACCTGGCGAGCATCCTCCTCGATCGTGGCCCACGCAAAGACATCGACGAGCTGGTCCGCTGTGACCAGATAGTCGAAGTAAGCCTAATTTTCACCCGTCAACTCTACAAAATCGAACCAGAGACTAACAATAAATCACAAGCTTGGCTGTGGCACCGCCCTTCCCACCCTAACACTCTTCCACCACACCCTCACTACCAGCAACCCCCAGTCCTTCACGCTGCAAGACTACAACGCCTCCGTGATTCGGCTCGCAACCCTCCCTAATCTCCTCCTAACCTGGGCCACAACCACCAACCCACCTCTCATTACTCCCGGCGAAGGCGATTTGGAACTAACACCGGAGATCCTGACCGCTTTCACCACAACCCTCGCCTCCCACCAAATCTCCTTAACCTTCCTGTCCGGATCCTGGTCCCCCTCGCTGGCAGACTTGATCCCCGCTTCCGCTCCGGATATGGGCACGTTGATTCTGGGCGCGGAGACAATCTATTCGCCGGCTGCGACGGAGGCTTTTGTGGAGATTCTGATGATTTTGTTGAAGAGGGTGAAGATGGCGAAGGCGATGGTGGGAGCGAAGAATTATTACTTTGGGGTGGGAGGGAGTGTGGATGGATTGAAGATTGCGTGTGCGGCCAAGGGGGCGGTGGCGTATGAGATTGAGAACCATGGCGTGCCTGGGTTGGAGGCGGGAGTGGGGAGGAGTCTGGTAGAGGTGCAGATGTTTTGATTCGGTGGAGGTGTTTCTGGGAAGGTAGAAGATAGAGTGGTGGGAAATTGATTGATTAGCCTGCATAAGAAGGCAATGGTCTCGTTCACGCTCCAGAGTAACTCGGCGGCTCGGCTGGCTGTAGCAGTCGCTGTACATGTATTTAAGCGCGAAAGTGTCTGTGGCCTGTCAGGTGTGCATTCCTATAAGTAGTGCTCGCAATAGTATATTCATGGGGGTATCTTAGTAGCAGGCTCGTAAAGCACTTTCATCGGTCGTCAATCGTAGTAAACACATGCACTCATGTTGCAGCATCCATGTAGGCACCTTCACACAGCCCTCAAGTGTACCATCTTTGGCCGTGCTTGTCGTATCCGATGACACCGAGCTCGATATTGAGTGATCTCAGCATCATGTCCATCGTGAAAGACTGTATATCGTTAGCCTCAATCGAGCGTCATGTGAGCGAAGATAGACTCACATCATCATCTCCACCACCTTGCTGCCACACAGGAGTAGGTCCTGTCGCGTCTTCAGCCACAGGTTCATCCACGTCAGCAGCCTCGTCGGCTTCCCGCCGCACGCGTCTCTTCTCCTTCTTCCTGTATTTTTGCTCTTCTTCGGGCAGCTCCTCACCCTGACTATCAAACTCACAATCCGCATCATCCTCGACTTCGGGCTCGGCAAATTCACCCATCCCATTACTTCGCTCATACTTCTGCTTCTCGCTATCGCGCCAAGCTTGCACACCACCCATGCGATTGACACGTTCCTTGACAGTGCCAAAGATTTCTTCCGCAGCAGATTGAGATGCTAGCTTCCATTTCACTGATAGCTCTTCCAAATCGTGGTCGGTGGCATCGCTTGAGTATTTGGCTGCTTGGTTCAAGAGGTCGATGTCATTGCGGACAGACTTAATTTGAAGCTCGATCGCAGTGATGTCTTTCTGTAGCGTTTGCTCTGCGGGATCTAAGCGCTTCGCGAATGGGGTGGAGTAGGCAGGCCGACGGACGGAGTTTGAGCGGACTGGAGTGCGTGCTGAGGCTAGGTTCGATTGCGGTTTGTACGGCGTTCGCGACGTGGCTGCATTGATTGTGTACGCGAGAGTACTCGGAATGTATGGCGTTTTGTTGTCTACAGCTACACCGCCGAGCCTGCTCTTAGTAGGCGTGGTAGTGTTGTTCGCATTGATGGAGTCGGCAGACTTCAGCGGCGAAACGAATGGCCTAGTGAGCGTGTTCGTGGCATTGTTGAGTCTGCGACGCTTTGCCGTGAGAGGCGATGCCATACTGTGCCTGTTGAGAGACCAGGAGTGCTCGACTGATTGATGGTCAGCGATGTGAGATGAGATGAGAGAGTCTTGACGATCACTGTTGATGTTCACGCTCGGGTGCAGCTTCCGCGAGAGCAAGCACGAGGGCAAGGGCAAAAAGTCCACCCACCCTCCACCTACGTAACCTTTTGTTGACGACTGGCACGCGACGATTCCAGGTGCGCCACCTCATGCAGAGTTATTACCTACCTTATCCAACCGTGTTGCAGCTTTGTTGTTGTTGAGATACGTCTCACTGCCATGTTCTTCGGCGCATCTGCCCTTCAGCCTCACTGAACGAGACACAACATTCGAGGCGAATCACTTCTGCTTGTCTCTGCTTCGCTCTTGCCCTTTGTTCCTCGTTCCACATTCCAGCACTCCCTCTCCGGCTATATCAACTAGCCAACGACGCACTACAAGTCTCTCATACACTACACCCCTTACAAGCATGCCACGCACACGACGCTCCCGACCAGGCCTTACGGAGTCGTGGGACGACGTTGGAGAGCAAGACTTTGACTCCGAAATCTACGCGCCCGACGACGAACGCGAAGAGCTAGGCGAATCATACGCATCTGAAAAACAAAGAGCATCGAAGTCGCAGGTGTCGTTCGACGACGAGGATGGCGGCGCCTTTGTGTCGCCCGAAGCTGCTCGTAACGCCTTGCGCAACAGCGGAACGTTGGACAGCGACATCAAGCCTCGTAAACGAAACACAAGAACCGAAAACCCGGAGCTCGTCATGCCAGCTTCGCCCGACGGAACAAGGAAGAGGGCGTCGATCTCACGAGCGAAAACACCACACTCGAGGCTTAACCAGCGCTCGCTCACAAGCGACGCGGGCTCGTTCATACGCCGGACTGGAGGCACGACAAGCTCGCGAACGAAGGACGAGTTTGATGATGAAATTGACGAAACCAGCGACCTTAACTGGCCCATTATGGTGTGGCAGAAGGCCGTAGCGCCAATCCTCTGGTATGCTTTGGACGTCCTCCGAATCGCAGTGACAAACCCATTCACCAAGAGCTTGCTAGCGGTTTGGCTGGTTGTGGGTGCTTTTATGCTCGCCGGGAACTTCGTCAACAACACCGTAACTCTGGCTTTGTCGCCTCTGTGTCGCATTCCAGGAAGCTCCTTCCTCAACCTACCTTTCTGTCCGACGGGCTCCACGGCCGAGCTTTCAGGACCAGCTGAGTTTGACAAGCTTGTAGAAGCACAATCGCAGTTCGAGGACGTTCTTGCAGCTTCCGCCTCTGGCGCCTTTCTGTCAATCGAGATGAAGTCGAGCGAAGCAGGCATCCGGGATCTCAAGCACGTTGTGCAGTATTCCAATCTTCCGTCCAAAAATGAGCTTGTCCTCGAATTTAATGGGTTCGTCGACACTGCGCGCATGGCCAGCAACGACCTCAGCAAGTTTAATTCCCGCATTGGTCGGGCACTCGATCATATCATCAGCACCAACCGCTGGACGCTACAAGTCATTGATGGTGTGGCTTCAGAGGACGCAGCCCGTGGCTCACTCAACAAGTGGCTCTCCAACAACTTCAATGTCTTTGCTCCTTTCCAGCCTGTCGCTCTTAGCCAAAACGTTCTGCTCGATCAATATCTCCGTCACACCAGCGCCGTCGAAGAGCAGATACTTTCCCTAATCAACGAAGCGCATGTCCTTCTAGAGGTCCTAGACAACCTCGACGGCCGATTAGATCTCATCGCTTCGATAGCCACCCGTGACGGCGTCAAGGTGGAGAATGGCAGGGAACAGCTACTTTCGCAGCTCTGGACCAAACTCGGCGGTAGCCGTAGCTCAGTGGCAAAGCTGGACAAACAACTATCTCTCCTCAACAACGTCAGCCAATACAGACGTATGGCCTGGGCTCATGTCAACGGTGCGATGATCAAGCTGATGGCAATCCGCGATAACCTTGAGGACTTACGAGAGCGCGTGGCGATGCCAGAGACTCTCGGAGAGGTTGTTCCGCTCGAAGTGCACATCAATAACATCAACCTCGGCATCGAACGACTGGAGCAGCAGAGGGAATCGGGCCGCAAAATCATGCAGGAGCGGATCGCCATGCTTTCTAGTAGGGCGGAGGCGGAGTCCAAGACGATGAGAATCGGCGAGAAGGATTTGTGAGCAGGAGATCCGTTCCTGAGCTCGGTTTTGCAAGCTTGTCGAGGTCAGGAATTCTGGTGGCTTTGGGATCACCTTTTACGACGTGATGACTTTTCGTGCATGTGTGGAGGCTGGGTGCCTGCCTATCTGACATTTGATAGATACCCGCAGCGGCGACAGAATGCTTTGAAACCGAATAAAACGGCGTTGAATGTCCGATGCTTACACAACCATATCGCCTGTTACCAATTCCACTCTACCCACCACCTCCATAGGCTGACAATAGCTTGAGGGTGCTTCAGTTAGTCTTGAGCTGTTTCGGGTCTGTCTCGAACCTCGGTTTTTCATTCTCTCTTAGTCTGACATACTGCAACGGAAGATACATTCAAGTAAGTAGTAACGAACAAAACGCCGCAAGCAAATGTGCTTTCAACAGAAGCAGAAACGAGGCGTTCTATAGTATGGTCCACCTTCGTTCTATAGGCCTGTAGATTGGTCATGTGCAGTGAGGAATATCTTTCCCCACATCATACATGTCCATAGTCTCACGTTGTTATTGCAACGATGCACGCCATCAGGATGACTTGTGGCTGCACACTAGGCGCGGATGCAGACAATGCTCCGCACCTGCATGAGCTGCAACACGTGTGCGCAAACTCTCGTAACCGCGATTTACCGTTTCGCTGAGCCTCACAGTTGACACCACACCACAATTGCAAGACATGTACCTGTATGTACAAGTAAACACTGTACCGGCCATCAGGTGAGCCACTCACATACAAGTCCTTCCTAAATGAACCGCGGTAGGCGTTTTCAAAGTCCTTCTTGGCCTACTTAGAGGCTTTCCTTGGCCATGACCATTCTTTTCTGCCTGCCGTTTCCGTCACCTCCCAGTTCGCATCTCGCCACCCCTCAGTCCCACACCGACCACCGGGACAATCTGAAGAAATACCAAGCCATCAGCCAAGCCGCTTGACGATTCGCGGCGGGCCACCAAGGATGAGATGTAACGTGGAGTACTCCAGACACTCCGCATTCCGCAGGTTTCCGCCTCCATGTTTCGCCGTGAGCACGGTTGGGGAGAGGTTGCGAGGCGAGCCTGGGCACCAATCCACGCTCTCTCAGTTCCATTTCCCACCCCACCAGCCCCAGTCCTCGTTCCGCCCTTCTGCTTCGCTAAACTGCAGGCCAAGGAACTCGCAGCGCGGAGAAGAGGTCTTGGTACGAGATCCCAAGGCCGATTGAGATGTGCAGGCCGAGGCACTGCAGGTCTGTTCTCGACGAGGCCTGGTGGGTGGGTACAGTATGTATATGCGAGGTCTTGCCAGTGGAGTTCACGTAGTTGGCAAGAAAGCAAACTGGTTCCACTGGAGCTTCATCGAAGTGGAGAAAGTCAGCGGTTAATTCATTCGCCTTTGTTCGACCACGGTTTCCCTTCATCTAACCTCTCAGAACCCACACGCGCGTGACGCATAATCGTCACTACCTATCTCGGACTCGACCTTCGGACTTGAGTAACTCCATTGTTCGCCTGAAAGTGCACACAAAGTCTCTCAACCCGTCTCCGACACATCTTGATCTTCGGACATCGTCAAACCTGGCTTGCTACAACCAGACCACCTCTACCTCGTCAATCCCACTCACCTAGGCCCGTGAGGCTGCAGACCAATCGCCCAACATGACTAGCTTGGAGCCCACTATCGCCGCAGAGCACTACAACAAAGAACAACAGATCACGCACGTGGAACATGGCCAGCAGAGCGACGACGAGCGGAAGTCTGTCGAAGACGACCCTCTGACCTACTTCACGCCAGCTGAGCAGAAGAAGATCATCCACCGTCTTGACAGGCGGTTGGTGACGGTCGTCGGAGTCATGTACTGCGTTTCTCTGATGGATCGCTCTAACCTTTCCAACGCGGCCATCGCTGGTATGAACGCTGAGTTGGAATTGACTGTCGGGATGAGATACGTGAGTAATAAATGCTGGCGATTGGATGCGTATGTCTGAGGTTTGAGAGCTAATGCGATTGATTGACAGTCGACTGTAACGTTGGTTTTTTTCACCACATACATCGTCTTCCAACCGCCTGCGACTGTCCTCACACGCAAGATCGGTCCACGCAACTTCCTCGCAGGCCTGTGTATGGCTTGGGGAGCTGTGATGATTGGCATGGGTTTCACGAACGATTGGCATGCACTTGCTGCTTGCCGTGTGATCTTGGGGCTTTTTGAAGCTGGTTTCTTCCCTGTAAGTGCTTCGCGTTGCCTGAAATGAGACGTACCATAATTGTTGGCACAATTCTAACACTCATTGCAGGGTTGCGTCTACCTTCTTTCTACCTGGTATGTCCGCTACGACATGGGCAAGCGTTACTCGGTCTTCTACCTTCTCGGTGTGGTCGCTTCGGCTTTCAGTGGTATCCTGGCTTTCGGTCTGATGCAGATGAATGGTCTGGCTGGCTTGGGAGGATGGCGGTAAGTTTCAAGAATTACTCGACACTCTATTCTTGTCTGGGTAGTCCATGCTAACGAACATCAACAGCTGGATCTTCATCATCGAAGGCATCCTCACCGTCTGCGTCGGTTTCATGGGTTACTGCCTCCTGGTTCCGTTCCCTGACGCCAATCCCGAAAAGGCCTGGGGTTTCCTGAACAAGCGCGAGGTCGACTTCATTGTAGCTCGCGTGAACGCTGACCGAGCCGATGTCACCACCGAGCCTTTCAACCTCATCAAGTTCCTGAAGCCCGGCCTTGATCTCAAGATTTGGGGTTTCGCCATGTGCTTCTGTTGTTTGACAACCGTGTCTTATGCGCTCGCATATTTCCTCCCGCAGATTTTGAATGGCGGAATGGGTTTCAGCATCGGCGAGGCACAGTGTCTCGTTGCTCCACCATGTAAGTGCCTCCCTCAAAGCACACTCACCCACAACCCGCCGAAATGCCTTTCTAACAGCATCACAGACGCCTTCGCCGGTTTCTGCATGTTTGCCACAGCATGGGTGGCCGACAAGTACCGCATCCGTGGTCCGATCATCGCCGCCAACGCCACAGTCACCATCATCGGTCTGGCCATGATGGGCTGGGCGCCTGGCATCCCCGCGCAGTACGCGGGAGTCTTCTTCACTTGCGCAGGCGCCAACTCGAACATCCCGCACATGATGAGCTGGCAGGCCAACAACATCCGTGGCCAGTGGAAGCGAGCTTTCTGCAGTGCGACGCTGGTTGCGTTCGGTGGTATTGGAGGCATTGCTGGGAGTTTGGTGTTCAGGTTCGTTCTTCGTGCTTCGTTCTTGGGTCGGAGCCGTGGTCGGCTTCTTCCTGTGTTGTTGAGGTGGGCCATTGCTGACTTATCTCCAGACAACAAGACGCCCCAGGCTACAAGCCAGGACTTTGGGCCTGCATGACCGGCTCGCTGATTATCATCATCATCGTTGCCGTGACGGATATTCACTTTTACTTCGCCAACAAGAAGCAGGCGCAGGGCTTGAAGATCATTGAGCCTGTTGATGGTGTGGATTCTTCGGTGAGTATTCTTGCTCTTGCTGTGTGATTAGTTGAGGGAGCAACGTGACTGACCTGACTTTTGCAGGACAAATTCCGATATACCTACTAGGTTGAAAGCTGGGTTGGATGAAATGGGTGGTTGTTTTTGACACTTAACTTACGAGAAATGAAAGAAGACGAAAGACTCGCGCTGAACGAAGGCATGTGTATATGTACATATACCTATTTGTTGTGCTTCGAGATAGCTTCAAGAAGTTTGAACGCCTCTGTGCTTTCCGGGTGGCAGATCGTGTTGTACTCTCGAGATTGTGTGAACCGTATGGTCTCGCCAGACTTTGGGTGTATGCAGTCTTCTACGGCTTTGAACCACCTTCCACTTTCGAATGTCACACTCCAGTCTAGAAGAAAATCTTGTCAACGGCGATGAAGATGAAGATGAAGTCAGCAAATTGGAGAGTATACCAGTCCTGCCCCAGTCCCCAGTCTAACCCATCACGACTTAGGCGGAAGCTCAACGCCACCGGCGCTTAAAAGCACACAACCGCGCCGCCTCGGTGCATGTTTCCGGCACTGCCAACTGCTGTGTTTGTTGGAATTCTCCCAAGCCAGCTTCGTGACTGGTCAATCACTCCCTCATCACACCGGTGAACCTCTCGGCCCAGCCCGGAAAGCGATTGCACGCCCAAAGTGCCATGCGTGGCATGTTGGTGGACGAAGCTGGCTTTCGTGGTGACTTTGCCGTAGCAAGCGAGCGTTGAAGGATCCAGCCCTTGGCCCATCTTTGCCGGCACAGCAGCAGCAGCTCTCTGCCTGGCCTGCTGCAGACACTCTGACTATGTACTGATGGCCCCTCGCCTGCCTGCAGCCTGCACTGCAGTACCCTAGACTACCTGTGTCTAGCTGGTGCACGGGCGGTGTTGAACGATACCACAGATTCCAACTCGCCTACGACGTGTCGTGTCTGATGCGAAAGTGACTGCCTTACTGCCACCGCCACTACCTACTTACTCTGCCTTCTTCTCTCTGTACACATCACATATCTCTGTCTTTTGCCCGCCCGGGGGTACGGTTAGGTACACCGCGATCTGACATCAGCTGGACGCGACTACAACTCTACGGCGCTCCTGGAAGCTGGTATTCGAGTGCCATTGCACCCACCCATCCTGCGCCTCTGGGTTCCTCAACAATATCTTTCCGTACATTAATATCCGGTGCCATTGTAATCGGAGTTTCACCCTGATTTCAGAGAGATCTGCGCCTCACATCGCTAAGAAGCCAGACTACGCGACACATGCGGCACCGCGGCGTTGTTGGACATATGTAATCTTTAGTTGTCGTCACCTCTCGATCTACCTCACTACCCCCAACGCGCAATACCGTGATGGCTTTGAAGAGCCCTCTGGTACCGTCGCCAACAGGCGGCATTTCTTCTGCTTTCTCGCCATACACGGATTCTCCGAGCTCGCCGCCACCTTTTCCTTCTCTATCTCGGAATGCTTCAAACAGGTACCTGGAGCCTTATCTCATCCGTCATCGAAAAATATCGCTGACACCAGCCAAAAGATCATCTGGCCCAACAGACTCATTGGCACCTCCAGCAAGCCCGTATCCGAGTCAAGTAGAGCCCTCGCCTGTGGACTCCAACGGCACCGAAAGCACCGAAATCGAAGAAGACGCACAAGAAGATTCCGAACTGAAATCACCGTTGCCTGAAGCGGCTCCTAGACTCAAATCACCTGACATTGAGATCAGTAGTCCGCAAAGTGCTGGGAGTGTACGATTTACTTGATTGCTACTGATGTGCGTCGCCTTGCTGATTGAGATAAGCAGGGCAAACCTCAAAAGATTATCACGCAACTGCCGGCTCGCACGCGGTCTGACTCGCAAGAAGATGCGCCACAGTCTGTTATTCATGTCCCAACGGGTTTCAAGGATTTTCGGGAAGGCCAGACGACTCGAGCACTACCTGATGCGGAGCAGCCACCAATTGCACTGCAGTCTCCCACCACTCCAGAAGCAGCCCATAGCCCCAGCAATAAGGTGCGTGCTGTAGAATATCGAGATGAAGGCATTGCTGACTCTTTACCAGCGACCTGCTAGTGTGTCACCCGTCAATACGGATGTTCAGAGATACTCGGATAGATCAACACCTCGAGCTCAGACTCGTAACGACTTGGACGATGACTTGGGAAGACGCCCAGGCAGCAGGAGAACTTCGAGTCTTGAGGGTGATTATCAACCCATCAGGCTGCTCCTGAATGACACTTCTGACTTGCATCGCAGACATACCCGAGTCATTAGGGAAAGACGACGACGACTCAGAACAGTCTGATACTGCTGAGCTCAGCATCAATGGTCTGATGAGCCAAGCTCCGCAAGAGGTGACAGCTTTGCGTACAGCTTTAAGTGAATGCTGGACTCTATGCAACACCCTAGCGAATCTTTCGTCAAATCATCGAAAGCGAACCTTCCAAGGCGCCAACAGGCAAGAGCAGCACGAATCTGCGTGGCTTTGCTGTTGGCGTCTTTGTCAGCAACTTTATTACGCTCAGGATGAGGAGCACACGTCGCAGACCACCCCGACACTGGAGCTATGTCGAGACTTCTGCCAGGCATTGTTCGAAGCAAGAGAGAAAAGCGATGAAGCATCTGACTCGGTGCTACGAGTGAGCTTCGAGCTCAATAATCACCTATACAATACCCACGATAGAAGCCTGCCGGATGCCTTCAACGAACGGACTCTAGACTTTTACATCACACTATGCCACCGACTCGTCAAGTTGCCAACATCACTACCGCAAGAGACAGACGCTCTCCTCCGTGCCTGCTGGTCCTTGGCAGAGATGCTTTTCAGTCTGCGACAATCAAGCCGCGAAGGCGGCTCTGCAGATGAAGAACTCCTGGGATCTGCAGTACAGGCCTGCTGGGATCTATGCGATCTCTTCCGCGAGGGCTGGGCGCAGATTCGCCCTGAGCGTAGCACCCCGCGACCTTCACAGACAACATTTGCCTTCCACTCCTCCAAGAACTCACACGGTTCAACACGCGGCTCCAATACCGAACGCAGTTCCTCCAGTCTCAGCAACCGTCAATATCACGACGCAGCCGCCTCCTTGCCACCAGAAACCCCAACAACAATCTTCGACGACGCCACGACCGCCAACTCTTCGCCCACTGACTCCATTTCAGTCCCCAACATCCTCGTCCTCGGCCCAGCACCCTCGAACAGCACCACAAGCAGCACCAGCAGTAACCCCGGCTCTCTCCGCGGTGCCGCCACTGCCCCGCATCACGACCGCTGGTCAAGCAACGCCAGTGTCCTCTCCGGCTACTCCGAATCCGCTTCCTCGCAACGAACCTCCTCCACTGCCACAGCCGGCAAAACAAGCGAAGAAACCCACCTGAGCCGCCTCCGCTATCTCCTCCTCCGCGCCGCCATCGCTCAAACAGCTTACACGCGCTCTGCCTCCGTCCCTCTTCCCCAACACATCCAGTCTATGCCGCCGACTTCTTTCGGCAGTCTACCTTGGCAGCGCAAAGTCTGGGCTATCTACCAGAAACTTGTTGTTAATGATAAGAGTATGGGCGGCGCTCATGCTTGGCCTGCTCGTAGGCTAGGAGCGGCGGATGCAGCGAGGAGTGTCAAGTGGCTTGGGCGGAATGAGCAGTGGGTCTGGATGAGGGATCTTTATCGGTTGGTTTTTGGGTTTGGGATTGAGGAGGCTAGTGGCAGAGGTGCGAGTGCGGTGCAGGTTTGAAGTTGAAGCTTTGAGGGAGGCAACCGTTGTGTCTTAGCAAGTGTGGTAATCTCTGCGACATTTGGTATCGTTATAGAGCGTTGGCGTTTCTGGCGTATGAAAGCGGGAGCGCTAGGAGGAAGAAATTGTTTTGTGAGCGCGTATACAAAGCAGTTGCTTTGGTATCGTTTGACAAGTTATCTCAACAATGTCTACAGCAAGTAGACTACTGAACCTCCATCTCGCAGATGTAATAGTCGCGAGACTGGATTTTCTGAAGGTGCTGCATAGAGCCCCTTTGTGAGAACGCTGGTGGGAAAGTCCCGAAGGATCCCCCCTAGTTCGGCATCGCCGAGTTTTATCCAAGTCTCCTTGGGACGTAATTCCTGCTTCACAATACCAATTTGTCTGTCAACCTTATCGGATACAGGTTGAAGCTGCCACGTTTCTCGATCGAACATGTCCCAATCCGCGGAAGCTAGGGCAATACGGGCTAGAGAATCGATGTCTTCGTCCCAGTGACTGTGTCTGTGCCCGTCTGGATCCGCTTCCCATGACCGGACGGCGTCTTCAAGCACTGCCTTCGAGTGGGATGGAATCAAATCGTATAGGTTTCTCTTGCTCCCGCTGTGAACGCTTTTCCCGGGCTCGAATTGCCTTGAATGGGAGTCCAGCATATCCGTCGCTTCCTGCCAACGCTCGAGCAACTTCGCCATGTCAAGCCGGATATTGAAGCGTTCCCATGGAATTCGGGGTTTTCGACATTTCTCGAACTCAGTCTCAACCACCTTGACTATCCTGCACAGCTCTGCGTGCCTTTGGACATACCTGGAAGACGCAAAGCTCAACCTGAGCTGCACTAGAATGGCTTCCACTAGACTTTGATCGTGAGCGCTCGGCGGTCCATGTTCGACAGAATGTCCGGTGTCCATTGAAGTCCTGTTCGTAGGCAAGATAAGCGATGGGCCCGATTGGGCAAGTGTAGTCTCAGACGCTTCCGTGCCTGTGCATGATATGACGACGAGATTCGAATCAGGTATCGTGGCATCACGGTCAACAGTCTTCGCGAATACAAGCGATCGCACTTTCGTAACCAGTTCGTTGCGGCTGTCGAGAATTTTGAGGTGACAAAGTGCTCGCTGACGGTAGTCCAGTAGATCATGACTGACCGGCAGCAGCTCGCCGGATTCAAGCCTTGTCCGGCGCCAGTACAGCATCCATGAGCACGCTGCCGCGAGTGGATTGACGCAATCTCGAGGCTCCCTGCCACGAACGGTACTGCTACATTTCTGCGAACCGGGTTCCGTTGCAGGGCGACACGCAGACAGTTCCGGAGAAATCGTCACCGAGTCCAAGCGAACTTGGACGCCTTCATCATGTCCCAGAGGTAACAGTTTATTGCCATCAAGCTTGATGTTATGCCAAGCAAAAGCCCCCCGAAGAAGTAAGTCAATTTACTTCTCAGCGCGACTTTCGCGAAAAGCCGATCCCCCTCAAAGAACAGGTGAATGAAATCCTGGCATTCGCTTTTCTTCAGCGTACATGGATAACCTGATAGCCAAGCCGAATCACGAGCACTAGCCCCGAGAGCCAGAGCAAGCCAAACGAACTGCGGCCACTTCATCTTCAGAGGCGTTCGATCGCTGGCCTTATGTCGCTCGCGACCATGAAACGAGACTCCTCGTCGCCGACGTCGTCGTCTTTCTCGTTTTCTTCGAGATGGGGATTTTCGAGGACTAACCCGCACTGCTCGACCAGCGACATCCAGATACGACGAAGCAAGTGCTGTCTCTCGATACGTAGACGAGGAAGCGTAGACCGCACACTGTTCTTCGTCGCATTCCGGGCCATCATAGCTGTAGATGGAGCTGCAAAGGGCATTCCCATGGCCAATATGCTGTTGTGGAGCTGACTGTAGGGCCCTTTCTTTTCCAACGGAGGACTCGTCGGGCGAGCAGTCGTCGGGTTGATAATCCACAGACCCGGGATCCCAAGCGTCGACATACGCGCCACGACCGTGACTTTCCCTGCGGTCGGATCCGGGATCAAAGAGTAGTGGCTTCTGAAGCCGGGCGGTATTGATCACTTGAGTTTCGTCCAGACACGGATGGCGACGAGCATGTTCCATAGCAGCGGCAAGACGCCCGCTACCGCCAGGGGTACACCGATGTATGTGATCTACCAGAAGTATGTCAGATCCGTGCTGGTACGATGGTGTTGGCTCTACCTACGATGTCCGCTGCAGAAACCATGGCAGACTACAGGTATGGAACGGGTGTGATGGGAACTCCGACAAGGAAAGCGATTCTGCACGTCAGAAACGAAGAGAGCGATAAGAAAGGGAAAAAGGGAGCACAAAAGAGCAAACATGTGGCAGACTGAGACCGGTCGGGTCTGCTGCGACCTCAGGCTGAGGCTGAGTTATGTGCATAACCTGAGGATGGAGGCGTTAGTCCAGATCATGCACGCATGCATGTCCCGGCTAAGCGCCCACTTTCACCAAGATTTATGGTAACTTACCGCATGGCAGGCTCGCTGCTGCGGATCCGCGAGGCCGTCTCTGCGCCCTTTACTGTCTCACTGACATATGCACGTATGCATCATTTGGAATCGCAAGAAGCGTTTCATTCACTTTTGTTTCCGGTCCTAAAGGCATGCTGATTTTGGTCGTGTGATCGCCTATATACTATCATTCGTTCGTATCGCTGTCATCCTCATACGCCACCCGCAGAAAAATTGAAGAGCAATCCAAGGAGTGGTAAGGAGAAAGAAGAGAAAGAAAACCGGGTAATAAGCAAACAGCCGTCGCCTTCGCTGAAATGCCAAGCAAGTAAGAGATGCAGATGCAAGAACAGAAAGGTCAAGCAAATGTGTATGACCGGAAATCCCATGCCACTGAGCTTTGGTTCAATACCCTCAGTCCAGCTCAATAATCTCCACGACCTTCTGCTTTCCCTTTCCTTTGACGACACCATCCATCCCGGCAGTAGCAGCAGCAGCCTCCTCTCTTTCAAGACTCGGGCTGCGAATTCCTGAAGCCTCCTCTTCGACTCTCGGCTTCCAAGTGCCGTCGGCGTCGACTACGATCGCACGCGTAGCGAGAAGGCTCTTCTTCTCCAGCTCTTCGCGGACGTGCATGAGGAAGCCGTCTCGCACAAGCATCTGAGGGCGCACATCGCCTTTGCAGATTGGGCAGCGCCAGCAATCGGGCACGCAAGGGAAGTCTGCCCGTTC
>Ga0265780_10001896_pt1 | contig 28937 bp, 30 predicted proteins | sample P1T30metagenome_FD_192432 | JGI IMG/M metagenome (GOLD analysis project Ga0265780, IMG submission 192432) | Plant litter microbial communities from East Loma Ridge, Irvine, California - P1 T30 | ecosystem: Environmental > Terrestrial > Plant litter > Unclassified | place: USA: California... | reverse complement strand
GAGAGTAATATCGGGGCGTTTACAGTCAAAAGAGACTGCAGGGCAGTCCGCAGGTGCAGTTTGGACAAGCTTGGAGCTGACGCCGGACTTAGCGCCGCTGTACGTCTAGGTAGTCGCCCAGTCCGAGTCAGAGAGATTCAAGCCTCAAGGCTTGTTGGACCTCATAATGGAGAAAAAGCTTCGAGTTCGAAATGGTATGGTGGGACCCTGAACATGATCTTGAAGAAAGCAGGCATTACCTAGCTCAACAAAACACACCACAACTTTGGAGCATGCGCGAAAGGGAAATGCAAGATTAAGACTGTTTTGCTTCATCGCTACTCCAGACCGACTCTTAAGTACCCCACATCCCAAAAAACTCGAGAGACTGCATATTGTCTCTCATGCTCTTAGCAATTGGCCTAAGCCCCATTAGGCCTCTTGTAGCGTTCCTGACCACCACACACCACAACCAGTTCTGGCTTCTTGAACATCCACCTCATAGCCTCCGCAAGCTCCTCGTCCCTAGGCTTGTTCACCCAACCTCCTACATACATATAGACGTGCTGGAGTCCAGTGAAAATTCGGACATCCGGAATCCCATCCCTAGGGACTTCTTTTGCCCTAGCTAAGAGGTGATGATCATGTGTCGCACCCTGAAAGACCTGTGCTGGTCGGCAGCCCCAGATACACGCAACTGTACCCAACTCGAGAGTCATGAATCGGATACGGGAGAGCATGCTCAGCCCGACGATATTTTTCGCATCGAGGATGCCGGAGTCGAATGTTGCGCGTGCGAAGAAGACGGGAGGGCTTCGTGGCAGATCTGGCGGCACACATGTAGTATCTCAAACTTTGCACCATTGTAGTTTTCGATGGGAGGCTTCGTCATAGTCCTTCGGCGGACGACGCAGCTGGAAGTGGCAAACTCGTAGATCGTGTTGCGGCAGCCGCAAGAAGCGTGATGTGCGCTGGTTGTCCTGGGTGCTGGAGTCTATTAGGTCGACCAAATCTTTGCAGTGAACTTGGTTGCTTACATGGTCTCGCGGTTACGCTTAGCGTCGATGGAGGCGTAGATCTGAGAGCGCGAAGGCATTGTGTTGGTTGAGCTTGGGTCGCTATGGTAGGGAGACTCGAGTGGAATGCCGAGTACGAGGCTGTCCGTAGGCTGAGCAACGTCGAAGGGGGGATATTTATGGTGTGAGGAAGAGTAGCGCAACTAGATTGCAGTCAAAACTGAGCTTAGCGCGATCCTGCCTCTTGACTCTTACCCACTTTGATCTTTGCAAGGTAATTGCAAGATGCAGGTGAGACAGCTGTAGTGAGTGACGGTGTGGCAAGTTGCAACTAAACACCGCTTCGCCTGCCCCAGGTCCTAGGTCAACTGTTGTGTGAAGTAATTGTGGGAGACTGCAACTTGAAGAGAGCAAGACATGGTGAGAGCTATCAGCTTGAAACAATGCCACACACTCGAGTATGCTTGTATGCCTCCAGACATACACGTAGCGTTTGCAAGCTCATCTAAAGTTTTGCGAGCACATGCTTTCCTCCATCTCCACTACCCAGCACGATCTCCTCACTCCGGTAGTCTGGATTGAACGTGACCTTATTGAGCGGGTTCCGTCGATGTGCCATGTCATACAATTCCTCGTACACCTTGCCGTCACTTCTACCCAACGCACTGTTCAGTAGCCAATCGGGTATCGACCATGCGTCAACCAGCTTCACCGCATGCGGGCGCAGCTCCGCCATCAAATCCAAGATCGTGTCTTGGATCCCGTACACTGACTCGGAACTGACAGCAGTTGTCATGGTGAACGAAGAAGCAAACTGGTCGAGGGTGTACAGGGCATATAGACGGAAGCATGTGCGCAACACGGATGCCGTAGGTTGCGAGAGACTGGAGGTCGTGCTGAAAGCATTGTAGAAAGTTGAGACCAGTATCTGCTCAGAGTACGCTCGACTGAGATTGTGGAGCTGGATCATAAGCTAGTAATCGTCAGCATACAAATCACCATAGAACACAATTCGCTCACCTTAGTCCAGGCTTTCTTTTCCACCACACGGGCTTGGTAAGCCCGATATGAGAGATCCGCTGCTCGCCATTGGAAGATCTCTACGATAGCTTCATCGCTCACTACACCGTCTTTAGACACGGTCTGCGGAATGCGACGGGTCTTGTTCTTCAGGTAAAACTGGAAAAGCTCATCGGTAGGATCCTTGGGCGCTGCGTTGGGGCTCTCGACTGCATCCGTCATCTTCTTGATGAGATAAGCCGCAACCTGCTGCGTAATCATCCAGTTATCGCCTTCAACGGTGGGCTTGGAGAGGTAGTCTGAGTTCAGGCCCACAAGCCCACTGCCGCCACCGAAACCATGACCGCCCATGGCTCTACGACACGTCTCGATGCCATCAGCTGCAAGCATCGTACACAGACTCTTCAGGCCACTACTCGCGCTGTGCAACTCAGCCAAAGGCCCGAAGTCACCCTTTTCGATAGTCTGCCTGCTCTTCCGATAAAGCTCGTACATATACTCGCCCGTGTAATGCAGCGCAAACGTCGTGGCTAGAAGAGGTAAGACGCGAATCTGGACCGTTGGGTAGTCGAGTACCACCATCTCGTCATCCTTCGGGGATGTCGAATCGCGATCTTTGAACTGTCGCCGTATCGAGCAATAACGCACAGCCACCGTAACGGCTCGCGCAAGGACTAAGCGCGCGTGCATGATGATCTGCCCTCGTACAAATGTGAGGGATCCATACACAACAGCAGGATGGCCTGTCCGGACAAAAGCTCTGGTCTCGTCTGAAACTTCTGCGTAGCGAGACAGCATGGCGGAGCGGGGCACGCGAAAATGGTCGAAAAGCATATAACCATTGTCCATCGATGCATAGCCTGGTAACATCATTAGCACATCTTTCCCAATTGAGCAGTGTCAACAAAAAAGAAATGTGCGTTTAGACTACTTCAAGATCTCCTTGCGTGTGTCCGCAACCACTCAAAATTCTTTCCGATCCGAAGAAGCCTTCGAGCACATCACTGGAGCAAACTTACCGTATTTCGGCCCGATGTCTAGAAAATATGTACATAGTGAGTGCATGTCTCACAAGCAGTTCGTATGTGGATCTCTCTTACCGCCTACAGCTATCCCAGGCAAGGGCTGATGCGTCTTCTCGTCCCGAATCTGCAGGATGAAAGTCTGCGGGCCATGGCTGAGGAGTTCGGATGGACTGCTTTCCTTGGGCAGCTTGAGTTGTGCGACGACGATCTGATGCACATCATCTTGTTAGTTTTTGAGTTTATAGGGTGGACCGCCAAGGTCGTACGTGGCGTCTTGTGGGACATACATACCGCATGTGTGGCTGTTCTTCCCATGGAGCCATTCCACCTATAATCTCAAGCAGTCAATTTATATCCTTGATCGGTTGATTTGGGGCGCGGACCATTTGCTCGCCGTGAGATATGGACTATGTATCTCGAATTCCTGCCTGAGAGGATCCCATGTTGCCGTAGTTTCAAGCCCGCGCACGTTGCTACCGTGCCCAAGCTCAGTCTGCGCGTAGCAGCCAATGATATCGTAGTTGAGAATTTTTGGCATCCAGTACTTCTGTTGTGCATCTGAAGCTTGTTCCCTGACCGTAGTGACTAAGGCATGGTTGTCAGCCTAACGCCTGGTCACACAGAAGTATCGATATGACTTACCAAACATGGACACTACAGGTCAACGTACGAAGTTAGTGTATGTTTCATATGTGTTCGTGCATGGAAATTTCTTACTGTGTAGAAAGTACGGCGACATTTCGTCATTCAGGTATTCTGCCATCTGGGCATCCTCGTGGTCCCAACCTTCACGCCTAATGATGCGTTGTATTGCTTTTGCCCTGGCCAAGCCTAGATGGTAACGCTCAGGGCGCGACAGGTTCAATTGCTGGTCCTTGTCAAACAGCTTCTCTTTACTCAGGACTTTGAGCACTCTCTCCTGCCGCTCGAGAAAGCCATCACGGTTCAGGAGATATCTAGCGAGTTCCGTAACATTGATAGGCGAGCCGTCTCGCTCGGCTTGGAGCGTTGCTGCCCCATCCCGGGCCGGTTTGAGATGATCGGTAAAGTCTGACATGGCGCAATTATCGCTTAGGCAGTCGAAAAGCTGATGTTGGTAGTAAAGCGAAGCACACCGCTTGCTCGATTCGTGGTTGACATCTTCATAAGCATTAGGGCACTGATGAAGTAGAGTCGGCAATTGAGCGGAGATGGATTGTCGGCCTCGGTTCAACAAGCACCACAATCGTGACCGGAGGCATGTGGTGACCGATGCCGCGAAATGCGGGGAATTTTCAGCGTCGGAAGATTTGGCCACTCCGCCCCATTAACAAACTACGCAACGTTAACACATAGCCTACAGTAACACCTTACTGGACTTCGCATAGATACGACGGTCACAATCAGCAGAAATTCGAAGAAATATCAGGGTGTCACAAGACGCTTCGGTGTGCAACAGCAGTACCGTAAGCGCATCAATGACGCGTAGGCAACCTTTGATACTAGCACAACTGAAAGAGAGGTAGGTGTAATGAAAAACTGACAACCCTTGTCATCGACAGACACCCAGAACCTCCCGAATGCAACCAAACATATTTGTACAGGATATCAAATGTCCAGACCCAGACGCCAAAAAGCATGCCCACTACCACTGCGCCTTATTTGAAATTAGGAAAGTCGTCAACGACGTTGTGCATCGATACACCACGCAACCTCGCAAGGCTCCATTGAACATAGCAAGGAGCGCCTAGCAACAGCTGATGGAAACTCAATCGATCACTGCATCGGCCCATTCGTTCAGGCCACCCTTCTCATACAGTAAGCGATCCATATCCTCTGCTGCGAGACGCACGAGGATCTCAAATGGAGCTTCCACGCCGTTGACAGGCTTCCTTCGGCGTGGGAGGAAGATCATGCCTCCGTCGCTCGGATTGTACAGGCGTCTAATGAACTCAGGTCGCCCGTCGAGCGATTCCTTGTCCAGATCTGTACCAGGTATTCCCCAACGAAGGTCTGCTGCAAAGTTCAGCCAGGATGTGATGTAGATATCCGAGCCAAATCGTAAATTGAGCGCACATTCTGTGTCCCGAATGCGGTCGATCGACTTGAAGAAAGCCATTTGACGTGCGATCCAGTCATTGTTGACCTTGCCAATAGTGGCCTTGATCTCCCTGATGGCCTGAAGAACTGTCTTTTCGGTAACCCTGCATCGGCTATCAGCATGTTTCAGCGAGATGAACTCGTCACACCAGATCCGTTGACGACACATTTAACATGAGAGACTGGTGTGACAGAAGGATTCGTGACTCACTGATCCTCGGCCATTAGGTCAGCAACCTGTAGTGTGCCTTTCGAGAAGAGTGCCATATTGCCCGTGTACTCCGTGGTCTCGGGTGGTCGCTGCCTCCTTCGCAGGTCCGTTGCAATGCCAATACTCGTGCTTGTTTGCCCTTGATGTAGCAACCTGGCCCCTCTTGCACGGGTTACATGAGTCCAGACCAGGGCCGCCAACACGTTACACATGGTTGGGGGGTCATCTTCAGGAAAGTGACGTCGCATTCGATGCCGGTAGTCGCGAATGCTTGCAGCTGGTATGACGAGGAGCCGTTGGGCACATGCGGTATCTGCAGGGAGTGTTCGCTCGTAAGGATGAATCCCATCGCAGTAACAGTCAGCCTTGGGAGTTTCGGCTAGCTTGGAGGGCATGGGAACGCGAGCCTCCAGCTTAGCCCGCATCAAGGACTGTTGTTCCGCAACGCTCACAGGAGCTACTTGGGTCAGTGGAGATGAGAGAAGGTGGTGGTGTATCATACCAAACTGCTCATCCTTCTCCAGTTTGCGTGTTCCAGCTACCTTGGTAACATTGGCGCTGAAAGCAGTCCAAAAGGCGGTGACACCAGAGCAGTCCATGACGCTGTGATGAATATACATGCTCAGCACAAGTCCGCCGGGAATGAAGCATGCTTGCAATCTCATTGCTGGTGCATCGCTCTTCGTGAAGTCTACTTGACCCTCGCCAAACTCTGGGATCCCTGGGAAGTCGACAAAATCGTCGGGTACAAACATCTCTGCGTGAAAAGCCCTCGACGGCATGCCATCTCGTTGCAGCTGCTTGTAGGTGTATGGAAAGCTGTGTTCGTCGAAAGGAATTTGTTTCGACCGCATCAGTTTGGCAATGTCCTCTGAAGTGATCTCGGATGGATAGTTGAGAGCCAGTCTTCCTGAGTCATGACCCGCAAGACTGAGTGTACCAGCAAGGAAAGGGAAACGTTGCAATGTCAAACGCAGCCCATCGCCGAGTGACTTGATGGCGGTTTCCGCTTGGTTTAGATCAGGGAACTTGATGGATGTGTCAGAAAGTAAGCAGCGCCAGATCGCTACTTTACTTACTGGGAAGATGGAGAGTGTCTGTGTATAGACACGAACAATATGCTGGTCGAGAAACGAAAGGTGGAAAGACTTGACGTCCACCGGAGAAGGATGGTCCGTCTTGAGAATCATGTTAACGCAGCGTGAAAGGATGCTGGTAATGGAGCTCAAGAGCCAGGGCTTGCGTAAGGTTAGTGGGAAGTCTAGAGACATGGTCGGGCTCTGCTAGCGAGTATATATGTAGGTAAGGCAAGGAACAGTCACACCCTACCGAGCCGCTGGGCGAGCAAACATGCGAAGAGTAACCATGAGAGCTGTCATATTCGTCCCCTTCACCGCAGGTCTTTCGAGGACGATTGTACGACACGGGAATGTGCACTGGACTGTTGTTTGGCGGCCCGAATGCACTAAAACCCACTTGCACGGAAACGGTAACGCAGGCCGCATCCCCGTGCAAGCATTGCTTATTTTGGACTTCCCCCTTGCCCCAGGACGTGCGCCAAAACGTCTCAACCCGTCTCCCCGTCGCCTCGTTGACGGTGCCTGAGGTGCGAAACCTCACGGATGCGTGCGACACGCTGCCGGTGTGCCGCGAAAACGTTCAGCCTGCACCAGCGACTTGGTACTGGAAGACATGGAGAATCCATTTTTTCTTTTCTTTTTTCGCAAATGAAATCTCACCCGCGCATCGGGCGACAGCACATGCAGGATGAGGGGCATCAATACCTGTGTTCGCTTCTCACCATCACATCCTGGCCAGACAGGGGCTGAGTCCATCTCCGACTCCCAGGCTGCCGTTGTTCGCCCCGTCACTTTGCCTTGGCTGCGCTGACAGGACTCCTCTTCTGCCTCGATGATGTCGCCAACAGCACATTTACGGCACAGCGGTGCACCCGCAGGGCTGATTGCACCCGGATTGGTCGAAACGTTGATTTATGCCCGCGACCAAAGCTAGCTACGACCGCGATAAACGACTCACTTCGTGTCGCTTTTAGTGCCTGGGCTGTGGTCAACAGCGGGCATGCGTGTAATCCACGCTGCCTGTAGTGTCGATGTGAGGCTCCCAATGCCATGTGCATGATGCGAGCAACATGCGTGTAACATGCTACAGGGATCGGCACGCCTCTGTAATTCGTACATGGAAAGCAAACGACATGTGTGTCATGTAGCGGTGAAGCACACTGTGTAAGCAAACATGAAGAAACCTCCTAGAGACGCCTTCTTCCAAGTTTGATGGGGCACGTCGTGACTGAGGCGCTACTGAGGGGTTAGCAACGGCCAACACACTGGTTCATGTGACCACATACAGATGAATCGTTTTAAAACAGCCAACACATCATGATGCGTGGCTGCCGTAAGAAATGAACCCCACACCGCTGTCTTTGGGCCCCAATTAATCCGGGAGCCAGCGATGGTAAATCACGCGCACTTAGAGATTGTGGCTCAGATTTGACCACAGGGCCCTCGACGTGGTAGTAGAGATCCAACGCGAAGGCCCTGGTGTTACAACAACCAGTACACAAGGCCTCCACGCCCCTTGTCGTTTGAGAAACAACGTAGAATCGTAAGAGCACGTTGTAAAGATGTAGGTGGAAGTATCAAAAATTGGTGGAAGAGATTGCCGTCAGTGTAACCGCTGCGTAAACATTATAGTCATTTTCCTGTGTTGTGTAGTTAGCCGGCCCACATATGTTGTGCTTAATGAAGTACAAAGTATACCACCTGAAGGGTAGTCGGGCGTTTGAGTGCTTGTACGTTCTTGGAGATAATCGTTTCGTTTTGCTACGACCGAAGTGTTTCATTGTATGAGTGTATTATCGGCGGGATAAGCCAAAAGTAGGCATTTCGATCACTGAAAAGGGAGTCCCAGGACTAGATGCGACCCCGTACCGTGATGAATATGAAGGTACACGACACTAAGGAAGGAACGAGATGGCCTTTCGGTCTTCGATCCTCGGCCGAGGATGGAGACGAATGCATGTCCAATAGCGCCGGCTGTGGGAAGGTTGCGGGGTGTCGTTCAAGATCTTGCCCCGCAATCTGTGTGGAACGAAGATCAACATCGGAGACGGCAATAAAAGGGTGCCGAAATCTGCCAGATACGACACCGACCTTGGGATATTTGACGCGATGGCCAGTAAGACGTTGCTGTACTGCTGTATTTACACGGAAATCCAGCTTGAGGTGTAGAAGATTAGCGAGCCAAAACACGATGGCAGACCAACGAACGGGCATGGTCCCATCACATTCCGGATATAATGTTTTCCCAAATACAGTCCGGGCACCAGTGATGCATCCAACAAAACCTCGCTGACAGTTCGCAGCCTCTTTTCAGTCGACTGCTTCGATTTGCAAACCAAACCCCAGCGCGCGTCGCCATTGACGATGTACGCTCAAAACACCAAAGAACTCATCTCGAGCTTCTGTCGGATGTGCTGGCCCTTCGTGCAACGATCTTGGACAATCTTGACGCCACAACGCTTGAAGCGCTGAAGCATCAGGGCGAAGTATACATAGCCGTTCTGGCGGCTGGCGGTTACGAGTATGCGGTAGCTATGTTGGCTGTCCTTGCTGTAGGGGCAGCATCCGTACCCATAACCCCAGCTTTGCCAATCGAAGAAGCAGCATACTTCATTGAAAAGTCAAGATCTGTATTGGTCCTGCTTAGCTCCTTCGACTTGGATAAAGGCCAAAATCTGGCAAAGCGCATCGCATCAACGAGCAACAAGCAATTTAGAGGAGTGCCAATTGGCCCCAGTACGTTCGTTCATCTGCTCCAGTATACCGACATGTTCATCTCATCGGATCGCGCTTTGGAGGAGAATGCACCGGGAGTTGTAATCTTTACCAGTGGCACCACCGGACCGCCAAAGGTACGAGGCTATTGCTCCCCTCATGACTGAGAATGTCTGAGTCCTCTAACTAATCAATGAAGGGTTCCGTCATGAGGAGGTCTTTCGTATTTGACTGCGCCTTGGAAATAGCAGACCACTACAGATTGAACCAGAGTGATGTTATGCTCCACGTCTTGCCGGTACATCATGCGACTGGTGTGGGAATCAATTTTTTTCCATTCCTTATTGCAGGCGCCAGAATCGAATTTCGAAGCGGAGGCTTCGACGAGGCGTGGATGTGGGAGCGTTGGAAAGAAGGCGCAGCAGACTCTCGTCGACGGCTGACTTTCTTTTCGGGCGTGCCCACCATCTACATGCGCATGCGGCGGCATTACGAGCGCACGCTGAGCAAGTTGCCGGTCAAAGAGCTCTCAAGATATACAGCCGGGGCGAGGCAGTTTCGTGCATGTCTCTGCGGAACATCGGCTTTGCCTAAGCCGATCAACGACTTTTGGACCACGCTCATGCAAAAAAGGATAGTACAACGATACGGTGCGACTGAGTTCGGTGCGATCTTCAAGGTGCATCTCAGCGACGAAAACGTTCCTGATGGTTCGGTTGGCGAAGCAGCTAGTGGCGTCGACGTGAAGCTTTCTGAGGGCGACGAAGGTGAGGTGCTCATCAAAAGTCCTCATATGTTTTGCAAGTACCTAAACGATCCTGAGGCAACTGCAAAATCTCACGACGAGAACGGGTACTTCAAGACTGGCGACATAGCGCGAAGAGAGGGAAAGTACTTCTTCATCGTTGGAAGAGCATCTCTCGACATAATCAAGTCGGGCGGATACAAGATCTCGGCGCTGGACATCGAGAGGGAGCTCTTGGGGCTACCTTATGTCGGAGAAGCAATGGTAGTTGGGGTTGCTGACGAGGAGTTCGGGCAGCGTGTGGCTGCGCTGATTTCGCTCCAGGACGATGAGTTGACGGAAGTCTTCAAGGACGGAGGCGGCGGCGGCGACCTCGAGCTCGGACTGACCATAACTAAGCTGCGCCGGGATTTAAGGGATCGGTTGGCGGGATACAAGATGCCCACATTGTTGCGCATTGTGGAGGGCGAGCTGCCCAAAACAGCGACAGGAAAAGTTCAAAAGAAGATTCTGGGCCCTGAGTTTTTTCCGGTCGATTACCACACGTGTCCGGACGTTCAACAGTGGGTGGCGCCAGTTGTGCGGTTGGCGAAGCTTTGAAGCGGTCCCCAAGAGGTATGCTAAGGAAGGTGCGTTGAGCACGTGCGACCTCTGTCCAGCACTTCCAAGGTTACGCCTTCCACATCGCACGATGCTGGCTCATTGTACATATGACCACATCTCCGCTCTATCGTGGCTCATTTCTGGCCACTGTCATATTAATAGCAAAAGCCACCCTTCTACACCGCGCTCGTGAGAATTTCACCTCCACCAGCAAGTGGTCTGTAAACCACACTCAGCTTTCGATCCCAACATTGAATTCGTCCTTTCACACCAACTGCATGCTGGCGTGAGCCTTTTTGATCCGACCTTGAGATCGTTTTCACACAATGCACATCTCAAAGATATGCTCCCACTGTTTCACCATCGCAGCTTGTTCCTATTATCTCAATTTCACATTACACAGATTCGATTTCAACACGGCGACCACAAATCTTGCGACCGCAACTCAGTCGGCGATATGTCACCCATGAGGTCTATTGACAGCTTTCTTCATGGCGTGTTGCAACAGTACGACAAGCATATCTACCTGTCGGGGGCTTACGACAAAGACGGTCAGTACCAGCAGCCCTCGCTAGCGAATGACATACTACCAATGTTTAGTCGATGGGCTACAGGCCCGGGGCAGAAACATACCGCGCACGTGCTTCCGATCTTACGGCCAGCGCTTCGCCTTGCATCTCGTTTGCTCATGGACAACTACTGCCTGACCTGGTTCACGCATTTGACCTTTGGTGAGCGACGTATTGATGCATGCGGAAGCTATATCAAGGCCAACCCACATTCCACAACGCCCGAAGCTATTTCTGCTGTCAAACGTAACATTAGGCAGGTCGGCAAAGTCATCACGTTCATGTTCGAGCCGGGAGGCTACGAGATTCCCGCGTATGGATCTTGTACAGCTAAGAAAAGCCACCGAGATTTCTACAATGATTTCCACAAGACAGACTGGCCACGTGTTAGCTCGTCGGATGATACAGGTCACGCACGTCCGTGTGTAGTGATGCAGCGAGCTTTTCTGCGATTCCTGAGAGACCGCTACTCATCCGCAAGCCAGGATGAAACTTATCGTGTTTTGATATTGTTCGCGATCACACTCGTCCACGAGTTCGCACACGCCTACAATTTTTGGCTGACCCCAGAATACGCTCAGGGTGAAGAGCCGCGTTGGTGCCAAGAGGATAAGGAGGCGGAGCTTGGCTGGAGTTGGGAGCGCTCCATAATCGGCTACGGACTGAACGAGTTCCGACTCCAGTCAGACGATAAAGGTCGCTTTCGACATCTGTACCAGGTCAAGATCCTAGAATACCATTCGTCTGCCGAGCGAGCAGCTGCTTTCCAGAGCCTTGCGGGAAGTAATCGCACAGATCAACCATTCACCAAGTGCGATGCTCGTGGTATCAAAACACGTCCATTACTGCTAGACGGCAACGAATTCAAGCACAGCAAGACATGGTTCGAAAATAGTCGCAAAGCCTCACATTTTTTCGCGGCCATTCAGACGATCCCCATGGACTGGATTGTTGCTTGGTTCAATGAAGCCGAGTGGAAACACCGTGAAGCGTACTGGGCCGAGAAGGGATTCTATGTGAGGCCTTCATTGCACAACTCGTTCATGGTCTTGTATGAGCGTAGTGGTAATAACGCCAGCACGATGCGACCGATTAATCCTACCATCTCTGCCGATCGGGAGATCATGAGGCGACGGGCACAGGGATTGACTGACTGCTAAGAAAGAGAGCGTGTAGTGAAAGATTCTATGAAAAAGCTGTAACAAGCAGGCTAAATGCCATCTGGAGGAAGGTTAGCTTCTATGAATGCAGTCCGGAAGTGACTATAGAGATTTGAGTTGTAGTAGCAATTGAACCTCAGCTCTCTTCGACTGTACCAATAAGCTGCATAGTCATGGAAATGACATACTCGGGTTGATCGCCGTGTAATTGATATCTCTCATCTAGCGTCGCAGCTATCAATGGTCTTATGCGAACAACGAAAGGCCCACTTCTCGATACACCTTCCGACTCTCCGATTCTCTTCTCGACCGAACGTGATTTTCCGATTCCGCTGTCGTAATGGGATTACTACAGATGATGTCTCCATCGATGTAAGGTGTGAGAATTCTGATCAACACATTGCGATGTTACAAATGTCGGCGACTTATCGGCAAAAGTGGTCGTTGAAGCTAACACTCCTTACCTCCACTCCAGAGCTGTACCTATCTCCGTGCGGAGCTGTGTCGTCATCCTCCCTTCAACGCTGGTGACGCGACTAAGTTACGTGGAGCAATCCCACTACCGGGATCTAGAATTTTGCAGTTGTGAACGCAAGGGTGACCTCCGAGCTGTCCAATTGGCAGTCAAACGACAATTCGGTCAAATGCCGTTCAAGGACCCCCTCTATGCACCCGAGCAAGATACATAAAGCTTAGGACGCCCCGCCATTGCCGTACCTCAAAGCACAGATCCATTACAATCGCATCCTACTACAACCAACATGTCCTGCGAGAATTGCAAAACCGGCTTCGCCTGGAACGGCAAGTCCACCGGCACGGAGAGCACGCTGGGCAAGAACAAGGCCTACATTACCGGCGACAACAAGGACGCAGCTATACTCATCATTGCCGACATCTTTGGCTGGACGCTACCCAATGTCCGTCTTCTAGCCGATCACTATGCGAAGGAGGCCTGCGCAACTGTCTTTGTGGTTGACTAGTAAGACACCACAAGACCTTTTTCGGGATAGATTATACTGATAATCCCTGTGTAGCTTTGACGGTGAAGTCGTAGACCCCGACGCAATGTCCAACCCCGAGAAAGCGAAGAACTTCGACCTCATGGCCTTCATCGGCCGCAACAGCAAAGAGATCCGTTGGCCCGAGATCAAGGCTTCTGCTCAAGAGCTCAAGAAGAAGTACTCCAAGGTCGGCGCGATTGGCTACTGCTACGGCGGTTGGGCATGCTTGAAGCTCGCCGCGGAACCCTCCCTCATCGATGCTGTCTCGACCGCACATCCGTCCCTACTCGACAAGGCTGAGATAGATGCCGTCAAGCAGCCTGTGCAGATTCTGGCACCAGAGAACGACTTTGCATACACCGAGGAGTTGAAGAAATACACACTGGATACACTGCCCAAGACTGGCGTATCGTGGGAGTACATCTACTTCCCTGGCCTGCAACACGGCTTTGCGGCGCGTGGAGACCCCAATGACCCAAAGCAGAAGGAAGGTCTGGAGAGAGCGAAGCGAGCTGGAGTGAACTTCTTGGCCGGTTACTTACACTAAGGTGGTTGGAGCCGAGCAACGGCATAGACGCACGAGTTATGTAGAACGCAATGACTTCAAAGACGATGCAGCCACACAAACACAGTTGATTCAGTTGAGAAGATGTTCAAGCATGCACCGCAAGATAGCTCGCACACATACTATTGTCCAAGTACTGATTGTTCGTTGACTGTAGACTCCCGAGGTCCATGCAGATCCAGAGTCTGTCACCGCTTTCACATTCATGTATAATGCGGTACTGTAGGTCATTCCCCGAGTACCTTGATGAATATCGCTCGAACTGGAACGATATTCCTGTTCCTGTTGCTTCGGAGCGTGCCATGTACCGAAGGCGATTGCAGCGGTGCTTCCCCGCAACCGATGCCGAGGCTCATGATGTAGAAATACGTACTGACTTGTACAGCACGATTAGTGACGGAATTTGACGAACCTCTTATCAAGCTCACACTTGTTTCCAGAATTCACCAGGTAGCGAAGTACCAGTCACGACTTGCTCCATACACAACACAGCCATGGCGTTGGGACCTTACACAGACCTGCGCGTTGACCAGCATGATCGCGTCTTTGTGATCACCCTGCAGAAAGCACCAGAGAATCGTATCAACGTGCGGTTCGCGCAAGAGATCATAAGAGCACTTCGCGATATTGAGACAAAATTGGGCCCTGATTCGGAAGGATGTGTGATCACGCGAGGAAACGACGAAAAGTTCTGGTGTACAGGACTGGAGCTGGATGAGGCTGACACGAACCCATTTGCAAACAGCGATGGGTTCTTTCCTGTAAGACAATCATTCGCAAAACATGAATGGGGCATGCAGTGCCTTTCGAAGGTCATACCAGCATTGACTTCATACTGACGAGATGAAGTTACTGGCAACCCTGCTCGATTACCCGTTTCCCACAATTGCTCTCCTGACTGGCCACACTTTCGGCGGTGCCTGTCCTTTTGCTTTGGCCCACGATTACCGCATCATGAATTCATCGCGTGGCTTTTTCTCTATGCCGCCCGTGGATCTGGGGCTGCATTTCCCAGGCATTGGCTTCCTGCCGCGCCTAAAGCTCCGTCCTCAAGTGGCGCGGAAGATGCTGCTTGAGGCACACCGATGGACCGGTAAAGAGGCGTTCGCAGACGGCATTGTTGACGATGTCGCGGCGCCGAAGGAAATGCTCGAGGTAGCGTTCAAGAAGGCAAGAAGCATACAGGGGAAAAGCAGGATGGGAGTGTACAGCGTGTTGAGGAACGAGCTTTGGGGCGAGGCCGCGGAGAAGATTCGAGGAATCTGTTATGTTCATGGGAAATTGGTCACGGCGCCCGCGAAAGCGAAAATTTGAGGACGACTAAGCTTACTGCGTTGCCTTCATCAAGACGTATGAAATATGGGCCCCAAAAGTCTTCGATGTCACATTGAAGAATCAACGTGAGCGATCATTCAAATCAAGAAGTGTTGCAGTGAAAATTGCTTTACCTGCACATTCTTCACCTCTCGATATGACTTTCAACAGCAACTCCATCAATGCGTACATCGCATTCAACGGGTCCTGAGATCGCAGCCCTCCCCAGAATTCAAAGGTTGTGGAAGTGCCGCCCGTCAAGACTGCGAGTGAATATAATCCCATGGCATGCTCGACAGCGCAACATGATCGACGGATGTTTTGAGGAGCCCAGTTTTCGATCACTGCTCCACTGCGCAGTATTTCAGACCTGTCTCGTTTGCGAAAAACAGTTTCAAGGGGATGTATGTAACAAGTGATAGTGAAGCTGAAGGTGAAGTGATTATGCTAGGTCGAGAGTAACCTCGGCGATACAGCAGTCACATTACCTTTTGGCCGAGCTCAATTGTACTTCGGCATCGGGTCGGACGCCTTGGCTAGGCACACTGATTTGTACCACCGTAGCTTCTCTGCAATGTAAGATTCAAGCGAGGCTCGCTTCGACATCTCAAATGTAGTATCCAATACGACGACCTCATGTAGTCACCGACTAAGATTAACAGAAGTGGCAATACACGCTGTTCCTGATCAACCTTCAGTAAGATGCGAAGGGTATGCCCTTTACGTGTATGCAAATCGTCCACATCGGCATTTTCGACTTCCTGATCCGCTTCGTCAAGCAGTAGAATATGCCTCGGCGTTCCTACCCTCATCATTGGCGGAGCGCCAACCACTACACAGTCGCTAAGGAGTACAGTCGATACAAACATTGGTTGTGATGGTGTAGTGTGAAAAGAACTAAACCGCAAACGAAAGAGATCGACATGTGCCGAGGTCGAAATCGATGAGAACCTCTCCGAATCTCTCTCGCGCCACAGCATGTCTCCACGATGACCATGGCGGCTCGACTACTGTCAGGCGGCGGTCTGAGTCGCGCGATATGAACGGAGGGTGCGATGGCGCTAAAGGGTATATGTATGTGTGCAGTACGTAGTGAAGTGTCTTCCTCCTTCGTCCTTTCAGATTCTATCGTTATTGTGACTGCCATCGTTGACTCCGCAGAGCACGACACGCCACTAATTGCTTGGTTGCAACACATCATCACTCGCATCCCAGTGCACATCTCGCGTACCTGCATCGCATACCCTGCATTAAGCACATATTACCGTAAGCAGTACACAGGCCCCGGCCAATCGTCATCACCATGGCGAACGGGCACGTATCCAACACCACCAACGAATTCGACATCCTCGTCGTTGGCGGTGGCTTATCTGGCATAAACAGTGCATACCGTCTCTCAACCGAACTCCCTTCGTCCTCTTTCGCCGTGCTCGAAGCCCGCAACGAAGTCGGCGGAACATGGTCGCTCTTCAAATACCCCGGCGTGCGGTCAGACTCGGATCTGCACACATTTGGCTTCGCATTCAATCCGTGGACCAAGAGCAATTCCATTGCTAGTGGCGAAAGCATCCTGGGATACATCCACGACACCATGGACAAGTACGACCTGAACAAATACTTCCGGTTTGGGCACAAACTCATTGCCGCGGACTGGCGCGAGGAGGAACAGAAGTGGCGACTCGAAGTCGACGTCACGCAAGGCGGGAATACACGAAGCGTGGTGTACTGGACCAAGTGGTTGATTCTCGGCACGGGCTACTACAACTATGAGAAGCCCATGGACGCGAAGATTCCTGGCTTGGAGAACTTCAAGGGCAGAATTGTGCATCCGCAGTTCTGGCCCAAAGACATGGAATACAAGAACAAGAAGGTTGTCATTATTGGATCTGGAGCAACGGCCATCACGCTGCTTCCTGCAATAGTCGACAAGGGCGCAACGATGGCCACTCAACTGCAGAGAAGCCCAAGCTATGTTTTGGGTGTGCCCCAACGAAGACCAGAAGATGCAGGATGGTTGCTCCGAAATGCGCCCCAGTGGCTGATTTCGAAATGGATGCGTGAGTTTCCCACTCAACTCTACCTATCAACACTAACACGTCTGCGTTACAGGTTTCGTTCACCTTACCATGCCCCTTGTCCTCTACTATTTCTGCCGCTTCTTCCCTGCTCGCGCGACAAAAGTCATTCGCGGACAAGCACAAAAGTCACTTCCACCCGGAATGGAGCTCGACCCCAACTTCAAACCTAGCTACAAGCCTTGGGACCAACGGTTGTGCGTCAGCCCGGACGGCGATTACTTTGAGTGCTTCAAGACAGGCCGCGCACAGATTGTGACCGACACCATCAAGACTGTGACAGAAAACGGCATCGAGTTGAACAGCGGCGAACGCTTGGAGGCAGACACTATCATAACTGCAACCGGTCTGCGGATCCAGTTCTTGGGCGGAGTCACTCCTACAATTAACGGCAAGGCCATCGATCCGTCTGAGCAGTACCTCTGGCGCTACACCATGATCAGCTCGCTTCCAAATCTGGGCAATATCATTGGCTACTGGAACCATTCGTGGACCCTTGGCAGCGACGTCTCGATTCACATGTACATCCGCCTCATCAAGAAGATGCGAGAGGGTGGGTACACTTCTGTCCGCCCGGAGTTAAGCGACAAGGACAAGATGCTCAAGGACGTGTCGGCGAGTCCTTTGTCGAGCACATACGTGAAGAAGGGAAGCTCGACCATGCCGAAGTGCAAGGAGAGTGGGCCGTGGATGCAGAGGCCGAATTACTTTTTGGATAAGTGGAGAGGGGAGACGTGTAGTCTCGATGAGGGCATGAGGTGGGAGAAGCGTAGCACATAGAAGAGAGTAGGATGGATCGAGGGTGTTTGAGGGCTACGCCAGTGGACGGACTCAACCACATGCTGTCTTACAGCTTGATGATCGGATAATTTAGAACATAGTGCATACATTCAACGCCTTCATTCGCCCTCATTTTCGTGCTTCGGTCGCACGTTGCACGACCGACGACCGTGATTACTGCCAAGACGGCGCAGCGGTTCGGTAAGAGGATGTGGGTCGTTTCAAAACCTGTCACTGTGGAAACTACTATTTGAAACATCATCCTCAACCAATCACCATCATCTCTGCCGCCACTTTCAGGATGAGGCTTCATGCGTTCGCGACAAACATCTCCACCATGCTCCTCGGCTAGGCATGGTTTCGCGGTGTTGATGCTTTTGTGGGCGTGATTCGAAACATGGCAGCGCCGTGCGGCACGACTTCGCGAGCCTGAGGCACAAGTATATCTGGATGTAAGCCGCACTCCGAGTCCTCATCGCGCATCGCACTCTCGTTTCCAATCGTTTACATTCGTTTCAAACACTTTCCGTTCGTTTTCGTTTCTTGCAATCAGACACGGGCTGTCTCAATCTTCAACGATGTCCTCCATCTTCTCCCTCTCGCTCCTCGCAACTTTGGCATCTGCCTACACACAAGTCAACGTCCCAGTCCCCTTCATGCAAAAGAACGTCGACCCCATCGTCTTCCCCGGATCCTACTCGCAATCCCATCTCCACTCATTTTACGGCTCCGACGCCGTCACCGCATCCACCAAGACCTCCGCCGAGTTGCAAAAAGGTTGCACAAACGCCGAAAACCCAAACGACCTCAGCGTCTACTGGGTCCCAACTGTACTCTACACCGCCGACGCAGGGAAGACATACAAGCCCGTGCCCGTCAGCCGCTTCAGCGCATACTACAACCTCGGGGAAACGCCCGCTGAAATCGCTATCCCGCAAGACGTCAAGATGGTCGCTGGCAACGCCGGCGGTAAGAAACAAGGGGACATGATCGCAAGCGCACAGTCGGAATGGTTCTGCGAAGGCGACGCCGCCAGCCCCCTCGATGCGAACGGCTTTCCTTCAAAGGGATGCTCGACACATCTCCAACAACTCCTTTATTTCCCGCAATGCGTGAACCCCACGACGCTTGAGACTGGTTACAAGGACCGACGGGGCGGCAAGTGCCCTGCTGGCATGAAGAGCATGCCTCAGCTGCGCTTCTCGATCCGGTACGACTTGCGCAAGGCGCTGCCAAAGGGCTGGTCTGGTACCGCGCCGGTGAAGCTTGCGTGCGGTTCGGCGTGGTGTAGCCATGGTGACTTCATCAATGGCTGGACTGTCGAGTCGGCGAAAAGTATGGTTAAGACGACTGCTGAGAAGCAGAAGTTCATGGCCGTGGAGGGCAAGTTGAAGGCGTCGAACTGTAAGGCGACGGATGCGGAGCCAAAGAAGGGAACGAGTGATTATGCGCAGAGTGTGAAGGCGATGGGAAAGCGCGAGGTGAGCGCTGTTGGATGGGCGAGCAGGTCGCGATTCGTATGAGGGATGGAGATGTTTAGACGGACGTTGTTTTATTATCTTACTCCTGGATGGAGCTTTCTAGTATATATATCTTTCGTGCGAGATAGTGCAGAGAATTGAAGAAGTCGAACACCACATTTTTCAAGTTGCCATAGTTCCGTCACGTTCGCGTTTTTGAGCTCTTTGTGTTACCATATTTGTTTGACTACTTCGTGTTGTCACGTACGAGCGCAAATCGACATGTCCCCAAGAAGTACGCTGTGGAATTGTATTAAAAAGCGAAGGCCGGGCGTTTGCTGTCTGACTGTAGCCAACATTGGTTGTTTGAGATCGGTAAATATCCTAGCAATCTTCCCCCTTTCGCTCCAACAGGCAGTGTGTTTTGGTCGTCCCTTTGGGCTCTGAGAAGAGTGGCTCGCGAGCTCCACGGCAGGGCAACTTACACACCCTAGGCGGCTCGAAGACGTGAAGCTTTCTTATATCAAACCGCAACCACCCGCCACATCACAATATCTACATACTCAAGCTTCTCCAACCGCCTATGCCACATATTACACCACGCATCCGCCTTGAGCTTCTTGTCCCACTTGAGCGCGAGCTCCGGCGTATCGACACTACATCCAGTCTGGACATGCTCAGGCGGTTACGCAATGCTCAGAATCACGCAAGTCGCGCGAACACGGTTGATAGTCTCGTACTGCTCGTTCATGTCAAAATCGAAGCCGAACTCCCACGGGATGGACGCATTGCTCGCTTTATCGGCGGTGATGGTTTCGACCAGGCTCGTGCTTATCGTGTTCAGTTCTCGAAAAAACATCTGTACTTTTGCGACGCGCATCCATTCCGGGATCTCTTCGACCTTCACAGTCAGCTCGTTCAGACTTCACTCGTGATACTCAGGTGACGACTTGTCGCGCCCAAGACCGATTTCGAAGATGATCGTACGGTTGTCTCCTGGATCGAAAATTTCGCCGATGTCGTTTATGAAGTGAACTTTGATGAGATCTCGACGCTCAGGCGCCACTCGCTGATCTTGATGCCCATAATTGTAGATCGCGATGTCTTCAAAGTACGGTACTCAGCTTCTTGGCCTTCATGCTCGGACTCTGTGCTTTCAGCATCATTTTTCGAACCTGCATCGCGTGCCTCAGTGAACGAAGAAGGACGCCATGACGATCCGTTTGTTGGCTTTGTCGCACTATCGTCGAACGAGGCACTGGTACCTGATGGATGTTCCACATGAGGGTCATTTGCTGCTAAAGAGTCGTTGTAAGTCCTACAACTGAACACATTCGACAGCACGGTCCATGCTGCGTTAGCAGCTCGAACGTTTTTGTCAGCCTTGTTCTGTGCGTGGGTACCCTGGTCTCTTGTCCGGTCGGGGTGGTTGGCTTGCAAGATATTACGAAATGCTGTATTGATCTCGTCGATGGTGGCTGACTGGCGGACACCAAGCACTTCGTAGTGAGACATGACAGATGCTGGGATGACACGGGTTGCGGTAGCGGCCCTAAGTTGAGGAACTGAGTATTTTGGGTGATTGAAGCAAGAAGTAGTGGAGAGCTAAGAAGAGATGTCGAGGTTGAACTATGAACGTGAAGATGTGACGTGCTCGTTGACTGTGAATGCTTGAACACCTTCACAATGATGCATAGCTAACTTGCTGTGCCAAAACAAAACGTACGCCGAGTCACGTTTCCGTAAGAACTGCCCTAAGCTTGTCGTGAAGATCACATGACACTTTCCGGTGCGGAGGGCAATTTCTCACCACAGACGCAGCCAGCGAATTGTGGCCGCGATTGTGAAACCTTCGACAAATCTTCCGAGAACGAGGGGTCAGATCTGCTAGAGTATTCTGCACGCGTCACTACAGCATTGTGCGCTGACGTCTTTGCTTGGACCCTATAAGTGTTTCACTTTCCTTCTTCGTCGGCGTCAACCTAATCTCAACTACCAGCCGTAACTTGCTGGGCCAACACTCAATTCTCACACCCAGGACAAACGGACTCATTCTTTTGTCGTAAACCCATCGGAACATGTCTTCTCTTTACGACGATCTCGGCATAAGACGGGACTCAACAACAGACGAGATCAAAAAAGCAAGAGATGCAATCTTATTGCGACATCACCCTGACAAGACTGTTCGCCTCTCCAAACAAGAACGAGAAAACGGAGTAGCAATCAGCCGAGCTGCAATCGCCGCGCACAAAATTGTGTCGCACTCTCAGCGCCGTGCAGAGTACGACGCGACACTACCAGAAGAAGTACATCCACGGTTTAGACCTATTTCCTCCGACAATTGAAATTCTGGGGTACCTTCAACTCGTACTCCGGAGGAGAGGCAACAAAATCGAACAGTGCCGAAGCCAGCGGCAACACGTCCGAGTACGTCATTTACGAATGAGCCCTCTTCTGTGACCAAGTCTCCTACTGGGGTCCAAGTTCCATGTCTTGACCATATTGTGAAGGTCAATGGCTGGAGTTTAACCATTCGTGTGGATGGGCAGTATGAGCGATACGATGTCGACAGAGCACGCACTACTGCTGATCAGGACCAAGTCAGCATCTATTTTAAGATTCAAAAGCGCCCGTCGAGCTTGAGTACTAAACCAGATGCACATGTTTCCATTGGTCGGACGCCTAAAGGACGCCGCATCTACAAAATCGAGTCGCTGCATCGACACATCGTGACGGAAGCTGGGCCACAGCAACAACTACAGATCACCATCCAAACAACCAAAGGTACGGAGGGTGAATTAGAGGATCAAGTCACCAAGAACAGTGCATCTCGCTTCGATTTTGCCTGGCAGCTGGAACCATGCGACATTGAGTCAGTGCTACAGCCACCAAAAGGTGTACTCACCTATGGTGCGTGTCTCATCTTCATGGCCAGCCATCCCCACGAAGCGGCGCTGTCAAACTACGCACCAACTCACGAAGACAATCCCAAGGTTGTTTTGCACAGGGACATTGCGTTGCAGGATAGGCATGGAAAATCGTGCAGACTAGGTAATATGGAGCTCGACAAGGAGCCGCGGTGCTGGGCAGACACAAAGGAGGTCGCATACGACGAAAATTGCGAGAAGATGTGGAGGCTTGTTGCTTTGGGGTGGCAACCTAGGGGCAAGGGCAAAGGAGATTCTTCATCTTAAATTGCGTGTCGTACAGCAAGAGCATTATCGAGAACACAAGATACGGCGGCGGCGTCTCCGTGTCATGTGATGACTATATTATTGAAAGGCAGAGCATCATAGCCAAAGGATTAGTAGAAACACATACCAGAATTGAAACTGTTTACTGAATGACGTGAAATTTGGAAGTGCTATTTACCAGACCACCTCGAGTCAGTGAGGTTGTCCACGCGACTATAGTTGACCAAGGCCAACACCAGCCTTAACAACCTTGGCAACTTTCTTCAGCGGTGTGAGGCTGTATTGGTATGGCGCGCGCGTGAAGTTACCAACCTGAGTGATGTTCACGGTAGCTTTGCCAAAGTCGTTCTTCGCTCCCAAGTTGGCGAACCCATCGATCTCGAAATCGCCGTCTGGCGACGTGTTTGGGCTGTCCTCCGGGATGACGAGTCCGTATGTGCTCAAAGCCTCCCGCGTCTTGCCCGTGAAGACGTTGCCCTCGACCAGAACCTGGTTGTCGCTGCGGGAGTGGATGGCTTGGTACAGGAAGTCTTCATACAAGTTGGAGTAGATGTGCTGATGTCCAAAGCGTCCGGCCGGTCCGCGAGTTCCTTCATTTCGCCAGTAGTTGTGGTGATACGTCACATGCAGATGGCCGGAGTCGATCGCCCTGAACTGGTCGTTGTTGCCAACCAATGAAGATTTCCAATGATCGTGGAAGTAGTTCCAGGACAGGGTGATCCAGTCGCTTGCGCGAACAATGTCGCACTGGCCGTCGTACTCATCAGGACCGTCAGCAGGGAAGTTGCCGGACGTGAACTCGTTATGATCGATCCAAACACGAGTGCTGTTCTGGATTGTAATGCCGTCGTTGCCTTTGATCCCTCGGATACCAAAGTTCTGCACAATAACGTTGGTCGCATTGACAATGGTCAGACCCGCACCAGTAATCCAGGCGCCCTTGCCAGAACCGATCAATGACTTGTTCGAGCCAATCTTTGGGCGAGACGTAAAATTGAAAGTGCCTTTTGCCTTTATAATGGTGGGTAGTGTGCCATTGATAGCCGCCAGGAACTCAGGGACAGTCGTGACTGTGACGGTCTTGCTACCCTTCTGTGCGCCACCTGTCGTGGGACCCAGAGGATTGTCTTTAGCAAAGCCCTCGAGGCCAAAGTCGCTTTTGGAGGGTGCAGCGGACGCAGAGAGCGCCAAAGTGATGAGCGGTAGAACGGAGAGCTTCATCTTGAAGGTCGAGGGTTGAGACAAAAGATCTGGGCGACGATGAGAACTTCAGTTCGATTTGCTAAGCTGTACCTGCTGTATTTATACTCAGCGTGCCTTATTGAGAGACCTACCGTTGGTCCAGATGCTCGGCAACCTTGCCATCTCGACTACAATTCTTCCGGTAAGCCTGTGGCGCTACATGCTGGCTTCAGGAAAGTCGCTCGTAGGTAGCTGCTGGACATGGCATCGCACCAGTTCTGCGGCCAGTCGCAATCTCCTGCATCAAGTACCTGGACCGTTAGATGAAGAGGCGCGATGTCGGGAAAGTGGCTTGTGCAAATGCGCCTGAGTGGTGGAAGAACCATGACCGCGTAGCCTCCCCGTCCGCCCCCGGACTTCTCATCGATTGAGACGATCGTCCGCTACTTAGTATGCTCTTGGCGCAGCCAGGGTGTGGGGAAAATTGATCGCAAGGAAAGAACACCTTCCACCAATGTTTTTCAATTGCAAACATGTTTACAATTTCAAACAAATGGTTCTCAATCTCAAGGTTTGGTTGTTAAGTTAGTCAATTATTAAAGTAGACTATGTTTCGAGACTATCTCGCCTACAAAGGCTTGAGCAGCGATTCCGCCGCCGCATTCGACGACCAGGGTGTCACGTTCTAGAATGTGGATCAGTTGAAAGAATAGGGTATTACATATACGAAGATGCTAGTAACAAATGGGGTCGTGCAGCCTTGAGATCATGCAGCATGCGGGCTAGGAAAGAACGCAGAAGACAGCTCCCCCTCGCCCATTATCGCGAACGTTACGCCCAGTCTCCTTGAGCGCGATTTCAGCCTCCACCCATGCTGCTACCTCAGAAACCGCCAAGTCTACAGTTTCTCGAGCGATTAAGTAACCTTGAAGATCTGCTGGGGTCAGCCGCGATTCTGGAATCTCGGTGTAAGCTGCGCGGCAAGTTTTTCAAGCTCCTCGCTGGACGCACAAGAGCCTTGATACATGCGTGTGAAGATGCGACCAGCGACGGCTTGAGTTGCGTGAGCGAAGAGGATCTTCTTGTCGATGCGACCGGGCCGGACTAGAGCTTTGTCGAGAGTGTCGGGCCGGTTGGACGTGAAGATGATAATGCATTCATCGTTTCGAGCCGTGTCGATGGTGTTGAGCAGCCCAGAGAGCGATACACCCTGCTTCTTCTTCTTTGTAGCCACGATTTCCTGATCATCATCATCTTCTTCGTTATTACTGTCGTTAGATTTCACCTCCACCAATTGCTCGCGCCCGATGCCGGCACTATCGATGTTCTCGATCAAAAGAATATCGCCTGCAGATGGAGTTCGAAAAAGCTGACGGAGGTGAGCTTCGTCTTTGACTTCATTCATTGACAGAGTTTACAGCACTTTCTTGAGGTGGCTGGCGAGTGCGAACGCAGTGCTGCTTTTCCCTGTGCCAGGCGGCCCATGAAACAGGAAACCACGGTAGTAAGGTACGCCGCGATCCAAGTACCATTTTGCGCGGCCTGGAATGACGAATCGCTCGAAGTCTTTGACAAGATCTTCTTTGATTTCCAGATCTAGATCGATTGTCGACAGTGGGCGGGACGAACGGGTGCGGTGCTCCCAGCACCCATCGCTGTACCGTGAGCCCTGATCGGTCTCGACTGTAGCCACTGCAGTTTTGTTCTCGGCGATCACCTTCTGCTGCCGTATAAAGCTGAGAAAGCTTGCAAGGATTTCGCCCTGAAAGCATCGCAAGGTGGAGATCCGAATGATGTGTCCGGATTGCTTGGTCTTGTACAGGTGTGACAGGTGTGGTAGAGCCTTCGTTGCGTGCTGGTGCTGGACGGGAAGCTCGATGCTCTCAAAGTAAAGGGGACGCGACTCGAACATGAACCAGACAGCTTCGATCGCCGTCTGCTTCAGGACTTTTGAGTCGAACTGCTCAGTCACATTGTTGAACGTTCTGCGTCCCATTCCTAGCTTGGTGTGACGCTTGGCAGAACCGCTCGTGTTAGATGCCATATACTCGAGAACATCGCGTGCAATTTGATGTTCAACTGGTATGCTGACACTGTGTGTGATCCATGATCGAGAGTAGCTGAGGAGTGTGCAGGCCAGAATTAGGGTCCGAACGAATGCAACGATTTGCTGGAAGACGAACACATAGGTGAACATCTGCGGGTTGAAACCTGGCAATGCAGGCATATCGTTCATGAATTCCATGCTGCGTGCTTGCTGCCATTGCTGCTTCGTCAAGAAGAGAGTATTTATACAAGCTGCCTGGAACCCACAATGTACACGGGTAATGTGCGGATGTCTCTAGCGCTATTGAACAATGTAATGATTGCAGTGTAGGTTTACTACAACATTGTAAGGTATGTTTATGGGCGGGCTTACTCCACTCAGTCTTGAGTCGCAGGACAATGTGGCTAACTTTCTCGACAGATACTCGGCTATATCTCATTCGAAATGATCAGGACAGACTCAACAGATGGGATGCCTGGCGAAACAGGCCAAGAATGAATTCTCACGGCAGCATCACGTGCATTCAGCTCTCACACCCAGTGCGTTTGGCATGGTCAGTGCTTTTTGCTGCTTGCCCAAACACTATCATTGCCAAAGACTCACCGATAACGATTTAAGCTCTTCCACACCAGAGGGGAGAGCGGCGCTCACACGCAGCAATGGTCGCAACTCGACGATCGACGCGCACTCGCGCTCCCAGTCGCCCAACCCACAGCGTCACTGCCAGCTCGCGTCCCAAGCGCGGTCTACATGGCTTCCACAAGTTCAAGAACGGCCTGCTCAATCTCACACCAGTCACCGACCGCGAACGAGCTCTGTAGGTATACGTCCTGAGGAGTATTTGCACCCACTCACGCCCCACAGGTGCACCGAAAACGCAGAAAACTCTAAGCTGCTTCGAGTCCTCCCCGCCGAGATTCGACTCATGATATGGGAGTTCGCACTCGGTGGTCAAACCATCAGGCTGCGCACCAAGCCCGACCTGCTCGGAGCAGTGTACGACCCGGCGGATCGCTTCCCGCTGCTCAGAATATACCGTCAGATATACTCGGAGGCCGCTGTTCTTCCTCATAGTCTGACTACCTTCTTCTCCTTCGACACCGACATCTATCGAAGCTACATCAAGGCCGGGCTTGTTAAGCGCATTAAGCACATCAGAATTGGGTTCGGCTATCGGGATCATGATACGGCAAAGTTCGCGTGGAAATACGTGCCAAACCTTCTCACAGCTGAAGTTGTGCTCTCGGGCTGGAGCCATGAAAACAGTCTAGATGAATTTCGGACGGATGTCAGCACGGCTTTTCCTACTGCGAGCATCATAGTGCGTCGAGGTCGATACAATCAAAGGCTCAGTGTCTGGAATGGTCAACTGCCCTTTGAGAATCTGGCACATTTTTCCCTTGTAAGTCATAACCCATCGTCAACGTCATATGCAGCCAAAATAGTCGCAGTAAGTCCTACTCAAGGGAGAAAACACGGTGGAATTGAAGAGCAGTTGGATACGCTTTGCGGCATTGAGGTTGGGACAGGCTGAAGCATTTTGACCTCTTGATTGATCATGATTCTTCTCATACTCTGGGGATTTACAATTGGGAAGGATCACTCTCATACTCGGAGACTTCGAATAAAGCTCACAGAGCATCAAATCATCATGTCACCGTTTCCATATCAGGACCAGACTGCGCGAGCTCGTGATATGTTACTTCAGCAAAGCTTTACCAAAATCAAGAGTACATTCAAAGTGAGGCCTGACTACTTCTAATAAGTTGGGTATAAACTTTTAATTCACCAAAAGTCTATCAAAGACAAACAGGCTACCATTTTGGCTTCCAGACAGAACCGGCGGATCTCACTTGCTTCATCGATCGGGAATTCTTGCGGAGCATGATGTCAATATTTGCGACTCGACTGCCTCTCTTGTCTACCCCAGCAAGCCATCTTCGCCGTCCCTCTTGTCCGCACACGCATTCTTGTCACCACCTAGACACCGTTCGAGCTCCCACCAACCGCCTTGTCAGCACCTCGGGGACCTTGTCGGTGTCGCGGCCCCATCCCCAACTCGATCATCCGCGCCCTTGTAGCCGCCGCAGCGATGCGAGCCTTGTCGAGTGGCTGCTTCGATACCTCCTTGTCGGAGACAGGAAGAGGCTTGGTGATCTCGAGGACTGTAGCGGTCTTCGCGGGTACCTCCTCGGCCGGCGTTGACGTTGCTCCTCGACTCCGCCCTCAGCGACAGGAACTGGCGAAGCGTCCTTTGGCGGTGCGATATTGGCGGGCGCGGGCGTGGACTTGACCGGCGTGAAGGGAGGTAGCTGGAAGCCGAAGCTCGGGACAGAGATGTGGCGGCTTTTGCACGGTTAGATGTGTCTGCATGATTCAAGGGCAAAATCTTACGTCTCTGGCTTGGGCTTGGGGCCCTTCTTGTCTGAGGCGGCTTTGCTAGACTCAAGCTCCCAGCAACTGTTCCGGAGACCTGGCATGTTTGTTGTCTGTACGTGATTAGAAAAGATGTTCGCAGAGGCGTTCTGGCGGCTGACTTACTTTGTGTATACGGGTAGATTTTGTTGGGTTGGGTGGAGATATACTTAAGTCGAATTGAAGTGTTGTGGCGAGTGGAGAGAGAGGGAGAGGGTACTGGCCTGAAATAAAGACTCGTGGGGGTTTAAGTAAGCTAAGCGCAAAAGTTTGCTCCTAGGTGAAGTGATATCTGCGTGACGAAGACTCACGTCCACCTAAAATTAATGACAACAACTTGTGACCGAGGCAAATGGCAAACGACTGGGAATGGAGGAAACAGTAATTGTAATAACAAACTATAGGGGTACGGTGATCTAGCGCCTCGGGTTAATTGTTGCGCATACAAGAGGTGAAGGGCTGTCACTCCTACCAAATCGAACCGTTTGTCGTCTCTCAGTTCGCCTCTCCCATCCCTCGACTCTCCCCAATACCAGCCACGTAGTCGCCCACCATATCCAACACCGCATCTACGCTCGGCAAATTGACACTGTCAAATGTCACGCCAGCCAGTTCCAAATCGTCATATTCATCATAACTATCCTCCTGATCACCATTACCATTCTGCTCGCCATTTCTGAAGCAGACGTTCTCTTTCAACTGC
>Ga0265780_10001895_pt1 | contig 28950 bp, 23 predicted proteins | sample P1T30metagenome_FD_192432 | JGI IMG/M metagenome (GOLD analysis project Ga0265780, IMG submission 192432) | Plant litter microbial communities from East Loma Ridge, Irvine, California - P1 T30 | ecosystem: Environmental > Terrestrial > Plant litter > Unclassified | place: USA: California... | reverse complement strand
CCGTCGTCGCCTGCGGCTGGTACGGCATCCAGACCTGGTTCGGCGGCAGCATGATCTACACGCTGATCGGCGTCCTGATGGGCAGCACAGCGGGCAGCCCGGTCGGCGGCGCCAACCTGCCGGGCCTCGGCATCAATCCCGGCCAGCTGGGCTGCTTCCTGGCGTTCTGGGCGATCCAGTTCTATTTCATCGTGCACGGCATGGACTCGATCCGCAAGCTCGAAACCTATACCGCGCCGCTGAAGATCGCGATCTGCTTCCTGCTGTTGTGGTGGGTGTACGACAAGGTCGGCGGCTTCGGCCCGCTGCTGGCCCAGCCTTCGCAATTCGTGGATGGCGGCTCCAAGGCCGGCCTGTTCTGGCATGTGTTCTGGCCCTCGCTGACGGCGATGATCGGCTACTGGGCCACGCTGGCGCTGAACATCCCCGACTTCACCCGCTTTGCCAAGAGCCAGCGCGACCAGGTGGTCGGCCAGTCGCTCGGCCTGCCGCTGCCGATGGCGCTGCTGGCGGCGCTGGCCGTCACCGTCACCTCGGCCACCATCGTCTTGTACGGCAAGGCGCTGTGGGACCCGGTCGACGTGGCCAGCCGCATGACCGGCATCGCGGTGCTGGTGGCGCTGCTGATCCTGCTGATCGATACCGCCAGCGTCAACCTGGCCGCCAACATGGTCGGCCCGGCCTACGACTTTTCGGCGCTGTCGCCCGAGCGCATTTCCTACCGCGTGGGCGGCTACATCACCGCCGGCATCGCGCTGGTCATGATGCCGTGGAAGATCCTCGAAAAGAGCGAGAACTACATCTTCATCTGGCTGACCGGTTACTCGGCGCTGCTGGGGCCGATCGCCGGCATCCTGATCGTCGATTACTACTTCATCCGCAAGACCGAGATCGCGGTCGACCACCTGTACCGCGACGACGGCATCTACGCTTACCGGAATGGGCCACTGAGCGGCTGGAACGTGGCCGCCCTGGTCGCCTTCGTCGCCGGCGTGCTGCCGAACATCCCGGGCTTCCTGAACGCGGCCTTCCCGGACGCCTTCCCGAACGTCGGTGCCGGCTTCAAGACGATGTATACCTATGCATGGTTCGTCGGCATCGCGATCGCCGCGGTGGTGTACGGGCTGATGATGAAGGGCCGCGCCGTACCCGCAATGCAGCCGGCCCGCTCGCTAGACTAAGCCTCTCAAGGAGAAGTCCATGACCGTTTTGATACGTGGCGGTACCGTCGTCAACGCCGACCGCGCCTTCCGCGCCGACGTCCTGTGCTATGGCGACAAGATCGTCGCCGTGGGTGAGAACCTCGAGGCGCCGCCGCATGCCACCGTCATCGACGCCGGCGGCCAGTACGTGATGCCGGGCGGGATCGACACCCACACCCACATGCAGCTGCCCTTCATGGGCACGGTGACCAGCGACGATTTCTACAGCGGCACCGCGGCCGCGCTGGCCGGCGGCACCACGACCATCATGGACTTCGTGATCCCCAGCCCGAAGCAGCCGCTGATGGATGCCTTCCACACCTGGCGCGGCTGGGCGCAAAAGTCGGCCGCCGACTACACCTTCCACGTGGCCGTGACCTGGTGGGACGAGTCGGTGCACGCCGACATGGGCACGCTGGTGCGCGAGCACGGCGTGAACAGCTTCAAACATTTCATGGCCTATAAAAATGCGATCATGGCCGACGACGAGACGCTGGTGAACAGCTTCCGCCGCGCGCTCGAGCTGGGCGCGATCCCGACCGTGCATGCCGAGAACGGCGAACTGGTGTTCCAGCTGCAAAAAGAGTTGCTGGCCAGGGGCATCACCGGACCGGAAGCGCATCCGCTGTCGCGCCCGCCGGAAGTCGAGGCCGAGGCGGCCAACCGCGCGATCGCCATCGCAAACGTGCTCGGCACGCCGGTCTACATCGTGCACGTGTCCTGTGCCGAATCGCTGGACGCCATCGCGCGCGCCCGCGCCAAGGGCCAGCGCGTGTACGGCGAGGCGCTGGCCGGCCACCTGGTGATCGACGACAGCGTCTACCGCAATGAAGACAAGGCCTACGCGCGCGCCCACGTGATGAGCCCACCGTTCCGCTCCAGCCACCACCAGGCCGCGCTGTGGCAGGGCCTGCAAGGCGGCAACCTGCACACGACGGCGACCGACCACTGCACCTTCTGCGCCGACCAGAAGGCGATGGGCGCGGACGACTTTACGCGCATCCCGAACGGCTGCGGCGGCGTCGAGGAGCGCATGGCGGTGGTATGGGACGCCGGCGTCAACAGCGGCCGCCTGACGCCATCGGAATTCGTGCGCGTGACCTCGACCAATGCGGCGCAGATCTTCAATATGTACCCGCGCAAGGGCATCATCGCCGCGGGCGCCGATGCCGACATCGTGGTCTGGGATCCGCTCGGGATGAAGACGCTGTCGGCGGCGACCCAGCACTCGAAGGGCGGGTTCAACGTGTTCGAGGGGCGCACCGTGCGCGGGGTGCCGACGCATACGCTGGCGGCCGGGAAGCTGGTGTATGCGGACGGCGATTTGCGGGCGGAAGAGGGGGCCGGGCGGTATGTGACGCGGCCGGCGTTCAGTGCTCCCGGCGCTGCCGCCGCTGCAAGTAAGACCGTCACAGTATGACCGTCGTCCCCGCGAAGGCGGGGATCCATGCTGAGCCACGTGCACCGCAAAAGCCGCGTAATCGCCTACTCAGCATGGGCCCCCGCCTGCGCGGGGGCGACGATAACTCAATCGTCGCGCTTCTTGCGGCACACCAGAGGACCTCACCATGAACAACCTCCGCATCAACGGCCCCCGCCTGTGGACCTCCCTGATGGACCTCGCCCAAATCGGCGCCACCGACAAGGGCGGCGTCAAGCGCCTCGCCCTGACCGACCTCGATCGCCAGGGCCGCGACCTGGTGGTCGGGTGGGGCCGCGAAGCCGGCCTGGCCATCACCGTCGACAAGATCGGCAACGTCTTCATGCGCCGCGAAGGCAGCAACCCGGCGCTGCCTCCGGTGGTCACCGGCAGCCACATCGATACGCAACCCACCGGCGGCAAGTTCGACGGCAACTACGGCGTGCTGGCCGGGCTGGAAGTGATCCGCACGCTGAACGATCACGCTATCCGGACCGAAGCGCCGATCGAAGTCGCCTTCTGGACCAACGAAGAAGGCTCGCGCTTCGTGCCGGTGATGATGGGCTCAGGCGTGTTCTGCGGCGCCTTCAGCCTGGAAACCGCCTACGCCGCGCGCGACACCGAAGGAAAGTCGGTCGGCGAGGAACTCGCACGCATCGGCTACGCCGGCGCGCAGACTCCGGGCGAGCATCCGATCGGCGCCTATTTCGAAGCCCACATCGAGCAGGGCCCGGTGCTGGAAGACGCGGACAAGGTGATCGGCGTGGTGCCGGCGGTGATGGGCCTGTCCTGGTACGACTGCACGGTGGGCGGCATGGAAGCGCATGCCGGCCCGACCCCGATGCATCTGCGCCGCGACGCGCTGCAGGTGGCCACCGGCATCATGCAGGAGGTGGTGGCCATCGCCAACCGCTACCCGCCCTACGGCCGCGGCACGGTCGGCATGGTGCAGGTGTTCCCCAACAGCCGCAACGTTATCCCGGGCCAGGTCAAGTTCAGCATCGACCTGCGCAACGTGAACGACGCACTGCTGAACACCATGCACGAAGAGATCACGGCCTTCATCGACAAGACCCGCCAGGACAGCGGCTTGCGCATCGATCTGGAACGCGTGTCCTACTACCCGCCATGCCCCTTCCACCCGGACTGCGTGGACGCGGTGCGTGCCGCCACCGCGACGCTCGGCTACTCCAGCATGGACGTGGTCTCGGGTGCCGGGCACGACGCCATCTATGTCGCGCGCCTGGCGCCGGCGGGCATGATCTTCGTGCCCTGCAAGGACGGCATCAGCCACAACGAGATCGAGGATGCCCAGCCCGGCCATCTGGAGGCCGGCTGCAACGTGCTGCTGCATGCGATGCTGGACCGCGCCGGGACAGTGACCGACGCGGCGCCGCCAGGGCAGGCGCGCACGATTGACGTACCTGCTGCCGCTTGAATTGTTGCATAATAGTAATAGACTAGTTTTGGTCTGTTACTTCGCGCGTGGATGATGCTGACCGGGCACTACGAAATTCCCCTGGTCCTGGTTTCGATCTTCGTCGCGATCGTCGCCTCGTATTCCGCGCTCAGCCTGGCCGGCCGCGTCACGGAAGCGAAAGGCCGCGCCAGGTATGCCTGGACCGTGGGCGGGGCGATTGCGATGGGGTCCGGAATCTGGGCCATGCACTTTGTCGGGATGCTGGCATTCAGCCTGCCGATTCCGATCGCCTTCGACACCCCGATCACGGTGGCGTCGCTGCTGCTGCCGATCGCCGCTTCCGGCCTGGCGCTGTGGCAGGTCGGCCGCGTCGACCTGGGCCGCATCCGGCTCGCGCTCAGCGCGCTGCTGATGGGGGCCGGCATCAATGCCATGCACTACACCGGCATGGCGGCGCTGCGCATGGAACCCGGCATCGTCTACGACCCCTGGCTGTTCGCGCTGTCGGTGCTGATCGCCGTCGGCGCCTCGGCGCTGGCGCTGTGGATCGCGTTCCGGCTGCGCCGCAACACGCCCTGGGTCTGGCTGCCGCGCGTCGGAGCGGCCATCGTGATGGGCTTCGCCATCGTCGGCATGCACTACACCGGCATGGCGGCGGCCAGCTTCCCCCAGGATACCGTGTGCATGGCCGCGCGCACCGGGGCGCAGCACGGCGGCCTGGCGCTGCTGGTCGTGATCGCCAGCTTCGGGGTGCTGAGCCTGGCCCTGATGGCGTCGGTGTTCGACGCGCGCCTGGAAGCCAATGCGCGCATCCTGGTGATGTCGCAGGTGACCGCCGCTGAGCGCGAGCAGCTGCTGGTGCGCGAGCGCGCCGCGCGCGACCAGGCCGAGCACCTGAGTGCGATGAAGGACGAATTCCTGGCCACGCTGTCGCATGAACTGCGCACGCCGCTGAACGCCATCCTCGGCTGGGCCGCCATGCTCCAGCGCGGCACCAGGGACGAGGCCACGCTGCGGCGCGGCCTGGAGACGATCGAACGCAATGCGCGCGCCCAGGGCCAGCTGATCGACGACCTGCTCGACATGAGCCGCATCGTCTCCGGCACCCTGCGCCTGGACGTGCAGCGGGTCGAGCTGGCCAAGGCGATCGAGGGCGCGCTCGGCACCGTGCAGCCGGCGGTGCTGGCCCGGCAGATCGTGCTGCGCAGCGAGCTGGCCGACGACATCGAGGTCCACGGCGACCCCGGCCGGCTGCAGCAGGTGCTGTGGAACCTGCTGTCGAACGCCGTCAAGTTCACGCCCAGCGGCGGCACCGTGACGGTCGTGCTGGCGCGCGAGGGCGTGGAGGCGCTGGTGCGCGTGAGCGATTCCGGCATCGGCATCGCGCCCGACTTCCTGCCGCACGTGTTCGACCGCTTCCGCCAGCAGGACGCCTCGATCACGCGCCGCCATGGCGGCCTGGGGCTCGGCCTGGCGATCGTCAAGCAGCTGGTCGAGCTGCACGGCGGGACGATTGCGGTGGCGAGCGCCGGCGAAAACAGCGGCACCACCTTCACGCTGCGCCTGCCGCTGGCGGCGGCCTCCTGCGTCGTGCCCGAGCCTGCGCCCGCGGCCGAGGTGCTGGCGCTGGCCGATTTGTCCGGACTGAGCGTGCTGCTGGTCGACGATGCGCCGGACACCCTGGAGGTCATCGAGCAGATCCTGCAGCAATGCGGCGCCGCGACGCTGGCGGCATCCGGCGCGGCCATGGCGCTGGCCTTGCTGGACCGGGAACGGCCGGACGTGATCGTCAGCGACATCGGCATGCCCGATATCGACGGCTTCGAGCTGATGCGGCGCATCCGGCGCCGTCCCCACGATGCCGGCGGCGAGATCCCGGCGCTCGCGCTGACGGCCCTGACGCGCCAGGACGACTACGAGCGCGCGCTGCAGGCCGGCTTCGACGATTACCTGGCCAAGCCGGTGGATGCGGGGGCGCTGGTGGCGCGCATCGCGGACCTGGCTGCGCGCCGGCGTGCCCGTCAAATGTGATGTAGCACCGTATCCAGCGCGATCTCGCGCCGTTCGGCGTGGCTGCGCCGTCCCGCTTCCAGCAACTGCATCACCGCGATCGCGTCCGTCAGCGGGATCGGATTCGGCGCCCCGCCCAGGATGGCGTCGCGCACGTGGCGGTAGTATTCCTGGTAGGCGCCGTTCTCGGTAGGGATCGGGGTGGCCTGCACCACGCCGTGTTCTTCCAGCGACAGCATGCCCTGTTCGGCATCGATGCCCCAGGCCGCGTCGTCTTCACCCGGCAGCCGGCCGGTCTTCAGCGTGGCTTCCTGCGGATCGAGGCTCTGCTTGACGTAGCTGCCGCGCGTGCCGTACAGCGCCACGCGCGGACGCGGTGCGGCCGTCAGCATGCTGGCGGCGACGTCCACGCGCAGGCCGTCGGCATAGCGCAGGCGCGCGTGGACGCAATCGTCGGCTTTGCTGCCCGGCCGCAGCGAAGCCAGGTCGGCCTGGATCGCCTGCGGCCAGCCGAAATAGTGCAGGGCTTCGTGCAGCATGTGCGGCCCCAGGTCCATCCAGGTGCCGCCGCCGTCCGCCGCTTCTTCCTTCCAGCGCGGCAGCGGCTGCGGGCGGAAACGGTCGAAGTGGATGGCGGCGTGGCGGATGGTGCCGAGCGTGCCGGCGGCCAGCAGTCTGGAAGCGGTGAGCGTGCTGCTGTCCCAGCGGCGGTTGTGGAAGACGCTCAGGAACAGGCCGCGCGCCTCTGCAATCGCGGCCAGGCGCTGGGCCTCGTCGACGGTCGCCGTGAACGGCTTGTCGACCACCACGTGCTTGCCGGCCTCCAGGGCCAGCGTCGCCAGTTCGAAGTGGGTGGCGTTGGGGCTGGCGATAACCACCAGGTCGACCAGCTCGCTGGTGGCCAGCGCGCGCGGATCGGCCAGCACGGTCACCGCATCGCCCAGCGCGGCGCGTACCTTGTCCGGGCCGCTGCTGGCCACCGCGGTGATCTGCAGGCCGGGCGTGGCGCGCACCAGCGGTGCGTGGAAGGTCTGGCCCGCCAGGCCGAAGCCGATGATGCCTACCCGTAGCGTTTTGTCTTGCATGTCGTCTCCCTGTGTCGTGATCGGGAGAGTGTAGCGCAGCCGGGTGTCACCGGTAGCTGCGTAAGAAATCGAGCAGCACGCGCGCGGCGATGTCGGCATCGTCCGCGGTCATGGTCTCGAGCGGATTGTGGCTGATGCCGCCGTTGCCGCAGCGCGTGAACAGCATCGCCACTTCGGTGACGGCAGCCATCGCCATCGCGTCGTGGCCGGCGCCGGACAGCAGATCGAAGCGCGGCAGGCCGGCGCGCTGCACGGCCTCGCCCAGCCCGTCCATCAAGCGCGGCGCACAGGGTGCGGCCGCCGCTTCCAGCAGCTTTTCCACTCTCAAGCCGATGCGGCGGCGCGCGCAGATGGCGTCGATGCCGTCGAAGATGTCGCGCACCGCGGCCAGGCGCTCGTCGTCGCTGGCGGCGCGGATGTCGAGCGACAGCCGGCAGCGGCCCGGGATCACGTTGACGGAACCGTCCGGCACCGCCAGCTGGCCGACGGTGCCGACCAGCGAGCCGCCCGTGCTGCAACGCCCCTCGACCAGCAGCACGATCTCGGCGGCGGCTGCGGCGGCGTCACGCCGCATCGTCATCGGCGTGGTGCCGGCGTGGCTGGCCAGGCCCTCGAGTTCCAGCAGATAGCGCGAGCTGCCGGCGATGGCCGTTACCACGCCCAGCGGCAAGCCTTTTTCCAGCAGCACCGGACCTTGTTCGATGTGGACTTCGACGTAGCCGAGCAGGGTTGCCGGGTCGCGCGCGATGGCGGGGATGGTGGACGCGAGGTCAGCTGAACCATGCCCTGCCTGCTGCAGCGCCGTGCGCATGCTGGTGCCGTCGGTATCAAGTGTATCGAGCAGCGACAGGTCGAAGCGGCCGGCCACCGCATTACTGCCCAGGAAGGTGGAGCGGAAGCGCACGCCTTCTTCCTCGGCAAAGGCGATCAATTCCAGGTGATAGGGCAGGCGCTCGCCGCGCGCGTGCAGGTGGCGGACGATGGCCAGCGGCAGCAGGATGCCGAGGCGGCCGTCGTACTTGCCGCCGTTGCGCACGGTGTCGTAGTGGGAGCCGGTGATCAGCGTCTTCGCATCGGGTGCCGTAGCGGCGTAACGCCCGGTCACGTTGCCGACCGCGTCGATGGCGATCTCCATGCCGGCTGCGCGCATCCAGTCCGCCAGCTGCGCCGCGGTGCGCCGGTGGGCCGACGTCATGTAGGCGCAGGTGAGGCCATCGTCATCGTCGCTGATGGCGCCCAGCTGCTCCGCCCAGTCCATGATCGCCGGTCCGAATTCGAGCTGGATATCGAGTAAACCGTTTAGCCGGATTTCGGCGATGCGGTGCACCTGGCGCAGCGCTTCCGCCATTTCGTCGGGCACCGCGTTGCCCAGGCGCCGGCGGAAAGTGGCGATGATGGCCTGGCGCGTCAGGCCCTGGCCGGTCGGGCCTTTCACGGCCAGGATGAAGGGAAAGCCGAAGCGGGCGTTGTAGGCGGCGTTCAGTTCGTGCAGCGCCGCGTACTCGTCCGGGCTGCAGCGGTCCAGGCCGGAGGCGGCCTGCTCGCCGGTGGATTCCGCGGTGAGCGCGCCGGCGATGGCGGCCTTGCCGGCCAGTTCGGGGTGGGCACGCAGCAGGGACAGCTGTTCGCCTTCGCTCGCCAGGGACACCGCGTCCTGCAGTGCCAGCTTGAGCGCGGCCAGGCTGTCGAAGGGGCGCTGGGTGGCGGTCCGCTGCGGGATCCAGGGCGAGTGTTCGTAGATGCCGTGCAGCCGCTCCACGAAGGCGGTGGCGTCGAGGCGATTCAGGTCAGAAAGCGTGGTCATGGCGTGGGTCCGATCGATCAGCGTTCGATGATAAATCCTGCAAGCGTCTCGTTCATATGTCGCCGATGATGACGCATATTACGTAGGGTGGGCACCCCGTGCCCACCCTACAAACCGGGTGTCGTCACGATTTGACCAAGGCCCGTGCAGCGGCCGTGACCTGATCCCGCAACCATTTATGCTCCGTCGACTGGTGCATCCGCTGGTGCCACAACTGGTAAAAACGCATCGGCGGGAACTTGATCGGCACCGTGAAATTCTTCAGCGGCAGCGTGTTTTCATAGAAGCGGATGAACTGGCGCCCGGTGGTCAGCACCAGGTCGGTCTGGGTCAGCATGTACGGGATCAGCCCGAAGTAGGGCGACTCCACCGCCACCTTGCGCTGCAGGCCCTGGCGTTCGAGGAAGGCATCGACCACGCCGTGGTAGCCGGGCAGCATGCTGGAGGGCGCCACGTGCGGCAAACTCAAATAATCTTCGAGCGTCATCGCGTCGCTGGCGGTGCGGCGGGCATAGGCGCTGTCGGCGCGCATGGTGCAGATGATCGGGTCTTCGAACAGCTTCGAGATGTGCAGGTGCGCCGGCGGTTCTTCCCAGTTGGCGATGACGAGGTCGATCTCGCCGTCGGACAGCATGCGCAGGTAATCGGTGCCCGGCCCCAGGTGGTGCAAGGTCACGCGGCTGTTGGGCGACCCGCGGCGCAGGCCCGCCACCACATTGGGCAGGAACTGGGTGTCGAGGTAGTCCGGCGCGGCGATGCGGAAGGTGCGCGCCGCTTCCTCGGGCAGGAAGGGCGACTTCTTGATGAACAGGCTCTCGGTCTCGTCGAGGATGCGCTTGGCCGGCTTGAGCAGGCTCTCGCCGTGCTGGGTCGGCACCATGCCGCGCGCGCCGCGCACCAGCAGCGGATCGCCGGTCAATTCGCGCAGTTTGCGCAGCGAGGCCGAGATCGAGGGCTGCGGCTGGTTCAGTTTGAGTGCCACGCGCGATACGTTTTTCTCGACCAGCAGCAGGTAGAGGATGCGGATCAGGTGCAGATCGAGATGCTGGGGCAGGCTGGACATGTGGTGTGTATATGCGTGTGCTTATGTCGAATATACGGCATTTTTCATGTTGAATAAATGGAAACCGGGATATCTTGTAGTAACTGCATAAAAGGATGCCCATGGATTATCTGCTGCCGTACGGTCTCGAATGGATGAACCTGCTGGTGCGCTGGCTGCACATCATCACCGGCATCGCCTGGATCGGCGCCTCTTTCTATTTCGTCTGGCTCGACAACTCGCTGCGTCCCCCGGCGCCCGGCGGCGAACTGGCGAACAAGGGCGTGGCCGGCGAACTGTGGGCGGTGCACGGCGGCGGCTTCTACAACCCGCAAAAATACATGGTCGCCCCCGCCGAACTGCCGGCCGAGCTGCACTGGTTCAAATGGGAAGCCTACTCGACCTGGCTGTCGGGCTTTGCGCTGCTGACCATCGTCTATTACTTCAACGCGCAAGCCATGATGGTCGACCGCAGCGTGGCCGACCTCTCGAGCTGGCAGGCGATCGGCATCGGCCTGGGCAGCCTGGTGGTGGCCTGGGCGTTCTACGACCTGCTGTGCCGCTCGAAGCTCGGCAAGCATGACCTGGCCTTCGGCGCCGTCATCTTCGCCTTCCTGGTCGGCTCCACCTGGGTACTGACTCAGCTCCTCAGCGGCCGCGCCGCCTACATCCACATCGGGGCGATGATCGGCACCATCATGGTGGCCAACGTGGCGATGGTGATCATCCCCGGCCAGCGCAAGATGGTGAACGCGATGCGCGCCGGCCAGAAACCGGACCCGGTCTACGGCATCCGCGGCAAGCAGCGCAGCGTCCACAACAACTACTTCACGCTGCCGGTGCTGTTCATCATGATCAGCAACCACTTTGCGATGACTTATCACCATGCGCATGCGTGGGCGGTGCTGGGCATGATCATGCTGGCGGGCGTGTTCATCCGCCACTTCTTCAACCTGCGCCACAAGGGACGTATCGACTTCAAGTATCCGGCGATCGGCGTGCTGCTGCTGGCGGCGGTGGCGATTGCGATTGCGCCGCGGCCGCCGGCAGCGTCGGCTTCGGCATCGACGTCAGCCTCGGCATCGGGCCAGCCGGGTGCCGCGGGTGCCGGCGTCGGCGCCCAGTTTGCGCAGGTGCAGGGCATCATCGCCCAGCGCTGCGTATCCTGCCATGCGGCGCATCCGACCCAGCCCGGCTTTGCGGCGGCGCCGGCCGGCGTCGCGCTCGACAACGCGCAGAACATCAGCCAGAACGCACCGCGCATCTACCAGCAGGCGGTGCAGCTGAAGGCGATGCCGCTGGCGAACATGACCAACATGACGGACGCCGAACGGGCCCAGGTTGCGGCCTGGTTCGAGGGCGGCGCCAAGACGAATTAAGAAAACATGGAACAGACACGGGAACAACTGCTGGCGTGGATCGACGCCCATTTCGACGAGCAGGTCGCCTTCTTGCAGGAGATGATCCGTATCCCGACCGATACCCCGCCCGGCAACAACGCACCGCATGCGGACGCGGTCGCCCACAAGGTCACTGCCTACGGCTGGCAGGCCGAGAAGCATGCGGTGCCGGTCGAGCGCGTGCGTGACTACGGCATGGAGAGCATCACCAACCTGATCATCCGCCGGCCCTACGCGCAAGGCGGCCCGACCGTGGCGCTGAACGCCCACGGCGACGTGGTGCCGCCGGGCGAGGGCTGGACCAAGCCGCCCTACGGGGGCGTGGTCGAGGATGGCACTATCTACGGGCGCGCCGCGGCGGTGTCGAAGAGCGACTTCGCGACCTACATCTTTGCTGCACGCGCGCTGGAAGCATTGAACGTGCCGCTAAAAGGCGCGCTCGAACTGCACTTTACCTACGACGAGGAATTCGGCGGCCTGCTCGGACCGGGCTATCTGCTGGAGCAGAACCTGACGCAGCCCGACTTCGTGATCGCCGCCGGCTTCGCCTACGACATCGTCACCGCCCACAACGCCTGCCTGCAGCTGGAAATCACGGTGCACGGCAAGGCCGGTCACGGCGCGATGCCCGAGACCGCGGTCGACGCGCTGCAGGCCGCCACCCACATCCTGAATGCGATCTATGGCCAGCTGCCCGAGCTCCGCAAGATCAAGTCAGCCGTTCCCGGCATCGATTCGCCGACCATGCTGGTGGGCCGCATCGACGGCGGCACCAACACCAACGTCGTCCCCGGCAAGGTGGTGCTCAAGATGGACCGGCGCATGATTCCGGAGGAAGATCCGGTGGCGGTGGAAGCCGGCGTGCGTTCGTTGATCGAAGACGCGGTGCGCGGCTTGCCCGGCATCCGGATCGAGATCAGGCGCTTGCTCTTGTCGCAGGCGCTGCGGCCGCTGCCTGGCTCCGACACGCTGGTCGAGAGCCTGCAGCGCAATGGGCTGGCCGTGATGGGCGAGACGCCGCAGGCGAAGGGTACGCCCTTGTATGCCGATGCGCGCCTGTACGGCGAGCGCGGCATTCCGGCGGTGCTGTATGGGGCGGGGCCGCGTACGGTGCCGGAGTCGAATGCGAAGAAGGCGGATGAAAAGCTGGCGCTGGAGGATTTGCGCAAGGCGACCAAGGTGGTGGCCTTGACCTTGCTGGATTTGCTGGGCGGGCCTGCTCGGACCAGCGCATAACTTGCGCGACCGTCAGCTTTCACCGGCGTGCCAGGGTCGCCAGCCCACGTACCATGTGCGCTCGAAATTTTTCTTCGCGTGTGTTCGACAGGCGGCGCAGTGAAAATCAAGCGCTGCCAGTCGCCGGCATATTCTGCATGAGGTGGGAAGGCCAACCAATCCGGACCAACAGGCCGTCCGGTCCGCAAACGCCAACCTCATAAAGACCCCACTCGCGGTGACGCAAGACACCGCCAGGCCTGACGATGAGATCGTCTACCCGCGCGGCAATGGCGTCCACTTCCGGTGTGCGGATAAAAACACCAAACGGATTATGTTCTTCCGGCACGCGCCAGGGACCGCTACCCGCCTGCGTCACGTGCACTTCGCAACCCCAGCCAGTCATGATGAGGTAATTCGCGTCGCCGCCGGTGCGCTGGAAACCCAGGCGCTCCCAGAACGGCTGCGCAGCCGCCAGATCGTTACTGGGCACGATGGCAAACGCGCCTACGGTGACAGGGATGGTCATATTACGCTCCAGTTGAATATGGCGTGCTTTTGCAGCACGGGACCTATCGGTTCAGACTTGGTTGATCATCGGCCTTCAGTGCATAGTATGTCCAGATCCCGCCGCAAAGGTCGATAACACAGACCTCGGTCGTAGGTGCAATGCCGAACGCGGTGAGCAGGAAGTTCGGCGCGAGAATCAAAACGGGGCCGAGCACGAAAAGGTAGATGGCAAAGACTTTGCCACTGAATGCGGATTTGGACATATTTCTCTCGTTGGGATTTCAAGGAGTATGACTGTCGACCATATCCACAAGCTTCACCTGCACAAAATGTCCGCCAGGGCGTTCCATGTCACGCACGATGACGGTCATGCCCTTGCCGGGATGATTGTCCCAATAAGATGCGTGCGACCCCTCGATGACCTGCATTTCGGTCGGCTCATTCAAATGCATGGTATCGGTCACCAACGTGCGAAACGCAGCGACGTCCGGCACCGGCCCTTCGATCGCGCAGGATGTTGCCACACCTTTTGCGCCGCTCATTTTCTCGGTGTGCAAGGCAAACGGGCCCGTGGTGAGCATGCCGATCCACGCTCTTCTCTGGATCGACTGGCCGGCCTCGGGTATGTCGGAAACGTCCTCGAGCACCTGCATGCGCATGGCGGCAGCCTTGGCGGACAAGTGTTCGAAGTTGGGCGCCTCGAGATTGCACATGACCTCGAACGAATTGAGGAGCGTCTCTGCGCGCCCTGATGGGGGCTTGTGATCGTCGGCTGCATGCGCCGCGAATGGCAGCAATGCGCAGCAGACGAGCAGGACGCGGGCAGGTCGAAAAGGCTTCATCGATGGCGGGTTGGAGAGCAGCGGACAACCGAGGATAGCAAGTCGTGCCACGAAAAAATGCGCGCTTTGTCACCAGCCGAAAAGCGCTTATACCTGCAAGGGCGCGTGCTGTGCCATCAGGGCGGCAATCCAGTCGATGAAGACGCGTACACGGCGGCTCTGGTGGCGGTTGGGCGCGATGTGGTGATCGGGGCCTTCCAGCTGGCCCGGGTGGGTGGGCACACCGTAGCGGGTGAGGTAGCTGGGCGCCGCATAGACCTTGAGCTGCAGGTCGCCGATGCGGCGCGCCACCAGGGACTGGTCGACGATTTCGCCGCCTCGCACCACGCAGTCGACGTTGTCGCCGATGATGTCCACGGCGCGGTCGCTGACGCCCAGGTCAAGCTGGATGTCGGGATAGGCAGCATGGAAGCTGGGAAGCGCCGGCACGACGATCATGCGCGCCAGCGGACTGGGTACGTCCACGCGCAGGCGCCCGGCCAATGCCGAGGCGGCATGCGGGAGGCCGAACTCCAGTTCGTGCAAGTCGGCCAGCAGACGCAGCGCCCGTTCGTAGAACACCGCGCCGTCGGCGGTCAGGCTGACCCGGCGGGTCGTGCGGTTGAGCAGTTTGAGCCGCAGACGCGCTTCCAGCTGCTGCACCAGCTGGGTGACGCTGGTGCGACTCAGGTGCAGGGTCTGCGCGGCCTTGGTGAAGCTGCCGGTCTCGACGACTCGCACGAAGGTCTGCATGGCGTCGAAACGGTCCATCGCGCATCCAGTTTGTAAAGATTGTTTGGATTATACAAACAGTGCTGATTCCACTTCGCGATTTATTGTTCTAGTCCCTGAATGCCATCCTGGAGGCGGCCGGCTGCACCTTCGACGACGTGGTCGATGTGACCGTGTTTATTGTCGACCCGGAGAAGAACTTCGAGACGATTTGGGGCATCGTCCCCGAGTACTGGGGTGTAGCGCCGTACCCGACCTTGACCGGGATCGGTGTCACCTGGTTGTATGGCTTCCAGTTCGAGATCAAGGTCGTTGCGCGGCTGCCCGGTTAAGGCGAACTTGGACCCCCGCCTTCGCGGGGGCGACGTTCATAGTTCGCGGGGGACGTTCATAGGCAGCGGGGAGGTGCGTAGGTAGCAGGTGCGACCTGCATAGGCAGCAGGTGCCGCACGTATCGCGATTTACTGCTGCTTCAACGTCCGCTCGAACAACTGATAAATCCGCCGATACTCGTCATACCAGCTCTCCGGCTGCACAAACGAATGCCGCTCCATTGGATACGGCGCCAGCTCCCAGTTGTCCTTTTTCAGCTCGATCAAGCGCTGCGACATCCGCACCGAATCCTGGAACAGCACGTTGTCGTCCACCATGCCGTGCGCGATCAGCAGATTCCCCTTCAAGTTCTGCGCATACTCGATCGGCGACGACACTTTATAGGCTTCCGGATCGACGTCCGGCGTATTCAGGATGTTGGCGGTGTAGTCGTGGTTGTAGCTGGTCCAGTCGGACACCGGACGCAGGGCGGCGCCGGACTTGAAGACTTCGGGCGCGCGCAGCAGGGCCATGAAGGTCATGAAGCCGCCGTAGCTGCCGCCGTAGATGCCGACGTTGTTGGCGTCGCCCTGCTGGTTGGCGATCATCCAGTTGACGCCGTCCAGGTAGTCGTCGAGTTCCGGGTGGCCCATCTGGCGGTAGATCGCATTGCGCCATTTGGCGCCGTAGCCTTTCGAGGCGCGGTAGTCCATGTCGAGCACCACGTAACCCTTTTGCACCAGCAGGTTGTTGAACATCTGCTCGCGGAAGTAGACCGAGTAGCGGTGCGATGCGTTCTGCAGGTAGCCGGCACCGTGCACGAACATCACGACCGGATAGGTTTTACCCGGCTCGAACTGGGCCGGGCGGTACAGCTTGGCCCAGACCGGGTCGGCGCCGTGGGTCGAGGGCACGGCCACGAATTGCGGCTGGATCCATTCGCGCGCCTTGAAATCGGCAGTGCGCGTGTCGGTCAGTTTCACCGCGTTGCCGCCGCCCGCGGGCAGGGTGGCGATCTGCGGCGGCAGGTAGGCTTCGGAGTAGTGCACCAGCAGCTGGCGCTGGTCCGGCGACAGGCGGAAGTCTTCGACGCCACCGGCAAGCTTGCTGACTTCGCGCGTGGTGCCGTCGCGCGCCGTGACCGCGCAGACTTCATAAGCCACCGGCGTGGCGCGGTTGCACATCATCCAGGCAGTCTGGCCGTCGGCCGACCAGGCCACATCGGATGCTTCCCATTTGCCTTGCGTGAGGGCGCGCACGCGGCCGCCGGCGTCGCGCACGTACAGGTGCGAGTAGCCGCTTTCCTCGGACAGGTACCACAGCGTGCTGCTGTCCGGCAGCCAGCCGAATTCGTTGTTGTCGTAGTTGACCCAGGCGTCGTCGGTCAGGCGGTGCACCGGCTGCAGCGCGGCGCGCGGCAGGTCGACGGTGGCGATCCAGCGGTCCTTGTTGTCGACCGCGCGCAGCATCACGGCGACGTTGGCGCCGTTCGGGCTCCAGACCACGGCGTCGCCGTTGAAGCCGATCGTGACCGGGCGCTTGCCTTTGAGCGGATCGAGTTTCTGCTGGGCGCGCAGCGCGGCCAGCGGATCGGTGGCGATGCCGGGCAAGACATCCAGCGACAGGTCCTTCACTTCGCGCGTGGCCAGGTTGACCAGTTTCAGGGCTTGCGCGGCCGGGTTGTTGCGGCCGACGCGGGTGCGCTCGTCCGCGAATTCCTCGTAGCCGCTTTCGGTCACGTACTTCGGCATCTTGCCGACGCGGCCTTTGTCGGCGTCCTTGGGGCCGGTCACCACCAGCAGCCAGCGGCCGTCCGGCGACAGGTGGCTGTTCAGGATCGCCAGCTTGTCGCCCAGGTAGATCGGGGCCGGGGCGCGGGTCGGGTCGGCGCGGCGCTCTTCCTCGGCGCGGGCGCGGGCGGCGTCGCGTTCGTCCTTCTGGCGTTTCAGGGTGGCGATCAGGCGCAGCTGCATGTCGCGCAGCGCGTCGGGTTCCTGCACATTCGGGTCCTTGGCCGCGCGTACCGCCACCAGCGGCACTTGCAGGCGCTCGGCGCGGTCCCAGCCGAACCAGTCGTCGCCGATGCGGAACTGGATGCTGCGCTCGTCTTTCGCATACTGCACGGCGTCGATCCGGGTGCCGTTGGCGCGCCGGATCTGGACCAGCGTGCCGCTCTTCAGGTCGCGCTCGAACAGGTCGCCGTTGCGCAGCATGATCGCGTGGCTGCGTTTCTGGTCGTAGATGACGGTGCCGCTGTCCAGCTTGCCGAGTTCGGCGTCGCCCACCTTGCGGTTGCGGCCGGCCTTGCCGGCGTCGGCGGTCCAGGTGTCGCGCAGCTGGGCGCCGTCGCGCTTCTGTTTATAGATGATTTGTTTGCCGTCCCAGCTCCACCAGGCGGTTTCGACGGCAGGGCCGATCCAGTCCGGGTTGGCCATGGCCTGGTCGAGGGTGATGGGCGTGGAGGCGGCGGCCGGCAGGGCCAGCACGGCGGCGAGAAGGGTAAAGGCGGGAAGGTGATTCGTGAGTCGGCGCATCGTGAGTCGGCTGAGATTGCAAAAATGCATTCTAGCCTAGCCGATTCGGGTACTGGCGAATTCCGGGTCCGGAAATGACGACGCCCGGACAATACCGGGCGTGTGGAGAATTCGATGGGCGGCTGGCGAATCCAGCCGCGGGACTTACAGGTTGTGCAGGTGCGGGTACTCGGCGGTCCACAGTTCCGACGGGGTGCTGGCCGACGGGTTGCGGATGAACATGGCGATGCGGGTGATGATGGCCAGGGCGGAGATGGAGACGGTGACGATTTCGACTGCGTTCATGATAGTTATCCTCGATGTATTTGGTGAGAGCTGACTTAGTTCGATGCGCTGTTGCGTTGCACGGCGTTGCGGGCAAAGGCGCCGCTGGCCGGGTGGGCGGCATCGTGGGCGAACCAGCCGCCATGGGCGGTGTACAGCTCGATCGCGAAGGCGCGGATGGTGCCGAGGATATCGGCGAATTGGTGGCGCAGACCGCGCAGTTCTTCCTGCTGCTGCGCCTGGGTGATCGTGGTGGTGTTCATCGAATTCTCCGTGAATGTCGTGTGTTGTTGCGTTGCAGTATAGGGAGAAGCTCGTTATAAGTGAACTTTTAGTTTGTGATGTTCGCCATGCGTTCTGTGAATATTTTCTGTACGGCAATTATCGCTTTGTCTTTACCGTGGACATGCTGTTCATGAATATCTGGTGCGTTTGCCTGTTGTTCTGACTCAAGGTCTGGCCCGGAACTTGCATACCTCCCCAGCATGAAACCGCCTTCCCAGCGCACCCTGCGTATCGTCGTCATCAACACCGTCCCCGGCAGCCGCACCGCTGCCCAGGCCGTCGACGCCCAGGCGCAGCGCAATGCGGCGCTGCGCATCGGCCTGCTTGAATCCGGTTACGACATCGTGGCCTCGCTGCCGGCCGATATCTTCCTGCCCGAGCGCATCGCCCAGATCCAGCCGGACATGATCATCATCGACAGCGAATCGGATGCCAGGGATGTGCTCGAGCACATCGTGATCGCCACCCGCGACGAGCCGCGTCCGATCGTCTTGTTCACCGACGATCAGACCGCGTCCAGCGTCGATGCCGCGCTGGCGGCCGGGGTGTCCGCGTATATCGTGGATGGCTTGCAGGCCGAGCGCGTGAAGCCGGTGCTGGATGTGGCGCTGGCGCGCTTCAAGCGCGAACAGAAGCTGCTCGACGAACTGTCCGACACCCGGCGCCAGCTGGCCGAGCGCAAGTTGATCGAACGGGCGAAAGGCGTGCTGATGGCGAAGAACCGCCTGACCGAGGAGCAGGCTTACCAGCGGCTGCGCAGCATGGCGATGAACAAGAAGCTGAAGCTGGCGGAGATCGCGCAGCGGGTGCTGGATGTGGAAGATCTTCTCTAATATATATAAGGACGTTTCATGACCCCCGCATTCGCAGCCGGATCCGACCGACCGGAAAAGACCGCCATCAAGGTCGGCTTCATGCCGCTCACCGATTGCGCGTCGCTGGTGATGGCCTCCGTGCTCGGGCTGGACGAAAAATACGGCATCAAGCTGGTGCTGAGCCGCGAACATTCCTGGTCCGGCATGCGCGACCGTCTTTTAAAAGGGGAGCTGGATGCCGCCCACGTGCTGTATGGCCTGGTCTACGGCGTCGAAATGGGCATCGGCTGCGCCGCCACGCCGATGGCGATGCTGATGAATTTGTCGCGCAATGGCCAGGCGATCACGCTGTCGAAAAGCCTCGCCGGGCAGGGCGTCACGAGTCTTGAGGCGCTGGCCGCAATGGTACGCAAGGGGAACCGGCGCTTCACCTTCGCCCACACTTTCCCGACCGGGAACCACGCCATGCTCCTGTCCTACTGGCTGGCCGCCGGCGGCATCGACCCGCTGCGCGACGTGCAATTGGTGACGGTGCCGCCCGGGCAGATGGCGTCCAACCTGGCGGCCGGACACATGGATGGTTTCTGTGCCGGCGAACCCTGGAGCGGCGCCGCGGTGCGCGACGGCAGCGGCTTCACGGTGGCCACCAGCCAGGATGTGTGGCCCGACCATCCGGGCAAGGCGCTCGGCACCAGCGCCGCCTTTGCCGACGCCAATCCGCATGCCTGCCGCTCGCTGATCGCGGCGGTGCTGGAAGCGGGGCGCTGGATCGACGACTCGGACGAGCACCGCTTCGCCGCCGCCGAGGTGCTGTCCAGCCCCGCGTATGTGGGCGCGGGCCTGCGCGAAATCGCCGCGCGCCTGCAGGGCGAGTACGACAATGGCCTGGGCCGCCACTGGAGCGATCCCGACCCGCTGCAATTCCACGCCGGCGGCGAAGCCAACTTCCCGTATCTGTCCGACGGCATGTGGTTCCTGACCCAGCACCGGCGCTGGGGCCTGCTGCGCGAGGAGCCCGATTATCACGCGGTGGCCAGCCGCGTGAACCGGGTCGGCCTGTACCGCGAAGCGGCGCTGCTGGCCGGCGTGCCGGCGCCATCCAACCTGCTGCGCAGCGCGGTGCTGATGGACGGGAAGGCCTGGAACGGCCGCGATCCGCATCACTACGCCGGCTCCTTCGCCATTCACAAACGCGCACCAGTCAATACATAAGAGTGCGTGCTGGGGCGATCGCAGTGCCCCATGTTGGGGCGTTGTGCACCGCAGCGAAGCGCGCCCGCTGTGCACCATCCTGGCCGCCAGAGTGAAGGACCATCTGGCACGGCTCTTGCAAACATCTTCGTCGAGGATCAACGGCGATCCCCCACCAGCCGGTCCAACGACGGACCGGCACACAGGACAACGGCGTCCGCTGCACCCGAAGAACATCACTGTATGTTCGTCGGCCACGCAGCGGGCGCCTTTTCGTTTTTGAACGGTACCAAACGAGGAACCTGACATGGCCGGCAAAGCAAACAGCATCAAGCTTTTTTCCTTCAACACGCCGCAGATGCGTGCCTTCCACCTGAGCTGGGTGGCCTTCTTCGTCTGCTTCTTCGCCTGGTTCGCCTGCGCGCCGCTGATGCCCGTGATTAAAGGCGAATTTCACCTGTCGGTCGGCCAGATCGCCGACATCAACATCGCCGCCGTCGCCATCACGATCCTGGTGCGGCTGCTGGTCGGCCCGCTGTGCGACCGCTTCGGCCCGCGCAAGACCTATACCGGTCTGCTGGCCCTCGGTGCCATTCCTGTTTTGGGCGTGGCCATGGCGCAGAGCTACGAAAGCTTCCTGCTGTTCCGCCTCGGGATCGGCGCGGTCGGCGCCAGCTTCGTGATCACCCAGTACCACACCTCGGTGATGTTCGGCCCGAAAGTGGTCGGCACCGCCAACGCCGCCTCGGCCGGCTGGGGCAACAGCGGCGGCGGCATGGCGCAGGCGCTGATGCCTTTGTTGATGGGCGCCGTGATCATGGCAGGCGTCAGCGAAACCATGGGCTGGCGCGTGGCGCTGCTGGTGCCCGGCATTGCGATGCTGGTGACGGCGGTCGCCTACTGGAAGCTGACCCAGGACTGCCCGGAAGGAAATTTCAAGGAACTGCGCGCCGCCGGCATCCCGTTTGAAGCCAACAACAAGGGCGGCTGGTCGAGCTTCAAGCAAGCCTGCGGCAACTACCGCGCCTGGCTGCTGTTCGTGACCTACGGCGCCTGCTTCGGCATCGAGCTGTTCATCCATAACACCGCCGCCGTCTATTACGTCGACCACTTCGGCCTGTCCCTGAAAGCCGCCGGCATGGCGGCCGGCAGCTTCGGCCTGCTGGCGCTGTTCGCCCGCGCCCTCGGCGGCTGGCTGTCCGACCGCGCCGCCAACCGCGGTGACCTGAACAGCCGCGTCAACCTGCTGTTCATCCTGATGGTGGGCGAGGGCCTGGGCCTGCTGTGGTTCTCGCAGACGACCAGCGTGGCGCTGGCGATTACCGCCATGCTGGCCTTTGGCCTGTGCACCCACATGGCGTGCGGCGCGACGTATGCGCTGGTGCCTTTCGTGAACCGCAAGGCGCTGGGCGGCGTGGCCGGCATTGTCGGCGCCGGCGGTAACGTCGGCGCGGTGCTGGCCGGCTTCCTGATGAAGGGCACCGGCGACGTGCGCCAGACCCTGTTCATCCTGGGCGGCGCGGTGCTGGTCTCGGCCGTGTGCGCGATCGGCGTGCGCTTCAGGTCCGCTGCCCTCGATACCGCGGCGGCCGCAGCAGCCTGAGTATATTGCGTAAGGAATCGCATCATGAAACTCATCGTCATCGGCCACGGCATGGTCGGCCACAAGTTCCTGGAAACCCTGCTCGCCGGCGAGGCTTCCGGTTTTGACGTCACCGTCCTGTGCGAAGAACCGCGCCCGGCCTACGACCGCGTGCACCTGTCCGAATTCTTTGCCGGGAAATCGGCCGACGCGCTGTCGCTGGTGGCGCCGGGCTTTTTCGAGAACCGCGCCAACGTCACGCTCAAGCTGAATGCCCGCGCCACGGAAATCGACCGCGCTGCCCGCACCGTGCTACTTTCCAGCGGCGAAATCCTCGGCTACGACAAGCTGGTGTTCGCCACCGGCTCCTACCCCTTCGTGCCGCCGGTGCCGGGCAAGGAGAGAAGGGACTGCTTCGTCTACCGCACCATCGAAGACCTGGAAGCGATGCTGGAATGCGGATCGCGTTCGACGTCCGGCGTGGTGATCGGCGGCGGCCTGCTCGGCCTGGAATGCGCCAAGGCCCTGCGCGACATGCAGCTCGACACCCACGTGGTCGAATTCGCGCCGCGCCTGATGGCGGTGCAGGTCGATGACCTGGGCGGACGCATGCTGCGTACCAAGATCGAAGACCTGGGCGTGCACGTGCACACGCAAAAGAGCACCCTGCGCATCGTCGACGGCGAGCAGGCCACCCACCGCATGGAGTTCGCCGACGGCAGCTTCCTGGAAACCGACATGATCGTGTTCTCGGCCGGTATCCGCCCGCGCGATGAGCTGGCGCGTGCCTGCGGCCTGGACCTGGGCGCACGCGGCGGCATCGTCATCGATGACGATTGCCGCAGCTCGGACCCGGACGTCTACGCCATCGGCGAATGCGCCGCGTGGCAGGGCCAGACCTTCGGCCTGGTGGCGCCAGGCTACGACATGGCGCGCACGGTGGCGAAAGCCTTGCTCGGTCAAGAGGGCACCTTCGGCGGGGCCGACATGAGCACCAAGCTGAAGCTGATGGGCGTGGACGTGGCCTCGATCGGCGACGCCCACGGCGCAACGCCGGGCAGCCGCAGCTTCCAGTTCACCGACGAGCGCAAGCAGGTGTACAAGAAGATCGTGGTGTCGGACTGCGGCAAGCGCCTGCTCGGCGCGGTGCTGATCGGCGACGCCACCGAGTATGGCAGCCTGCTGCAGACGGTACTGAACAGTATCGCCCTGCCGGCATCGCCCGAATTCCTGATCCTGCCCCAAAGCGACGGCAATGCGAGACCAAGCATCGGCGTCGACGCGCTGCCCGCCGGCGCCCAGGTCTGCTCGTGCAATGACGTCAGCAAAGGCGCGATCTGCGACGCAGTCGCGAAGGGTGCCTGCGATATCGGTGCGCTGAAAGCCTGTACCAGCGCCGGCACTTCCTGCGGCGGCTGCGTCCCGCTGGTCACGCAGATCATGAAGGCCGAGATGCAAAAAGCAGGCATGGCCGTCAACAACCACCTGTGCGAACACTTCGCCTACTCGCGCCAGGAACTGCACCATCTGATCCGCGTGGGCAGCATCAAGACCTTCGGCGACCTGCTGCACAAACACGGCAAGGGCCTCGGCTGCGACGTGTGCAAGCCGGTCGCCGCCAACATCCTGGCCTCGACCTGGGCCGACTTCGTGCTCAAGCCCGAACACGCCAGCCTGCAGGATTCGAACGATTACTTCCTCGGGAATATCCAGAAGGATGGCACCTACTCGGTGGTGCCGCGCATGCCGGGCGGCGAAGTCACGGCGGACGGCCTGATCGCGGTAGGCATGGTGGCCAAGAAGTACGACCTGTACACCAAGATCACCGGCGGGGCGCGCGTCGATCTGTTCGGTGCCCGCGTCGACCAGTTGCCGTCGATCTGGGAAGAGCTGATCGCGGCCGGTTTCGAGTCCGGCCATGCCTACGGCAAGTCGCTGCGCACGGTGAAGTCCTGCGTCGGCTCGACCTGGTGCCGCTACGGCGTCGGCGATGCGGTCGGCTTCGCGATTGCGCTGGAAAACCGCTACAAGGGTCTGCGCGCACCGCACAAGATCAAGTTCGGCGTCTCGGGCTGCACCCGCGAGTGCGCCGAAGCGCAGGGCAAGGACGTCGGCCTGATCGCCACCGACAAAGGCTGGAATTTGTACGTGTGCGGCAATGGCGGCATGAAGCCGCGCCATGCCGAGCTGCTGGCCTCCGACCTGGACGAAGCGACGGTAGTGAAGCTGGTCGACCGCTTCCTGATGTTCTACGTGCGCACCGCCGACCGCCTGCAGCGCACCAGCACCTGGCGTATGAACCTGGAAGACGGCCTCGATTACCTCAAGAGCATCGTGGTCGACGACAAGCTGGGCATCGGCGCGGAGCTGGAAGCCGACATGCAGCGCGTGGTCGACACCTACGAAGACGAGTGGAAGAACGCGATCGAAGACCCGGCCGTGCGCCAGCGTTTCCGCAGCTTCGTCAACAGCGATGCGGTGGACGACAACGTCGTCTTCATGCCGGAGCGTGGCCAGATGCGCCCGGCCACGCCGGAAGAACGCAAGCGCGTCATTCCCATCGCCGCAGTGAGAGCCTGATCAGGCAGCGCCGAATTAATAAGGGAGTATCGCCATGCACCGTGAATTGCAACTGAACCAGTGGAGCGCCATCTGCACCCTCGACCAGATCGTGCCCGACACCGGCGTGTGCGCCTTGTTGAACGGGCGCCAGGTAGCCGTGTTCCGCGTCGGCGCGGGCTCTGAAGCCGAACCGCCGCGCCTGTTCGCCATCGATAACTACGATCCGAATTCGGAGGCCGCCGTGCTGTCGCGCGGCCTGGTCGGCAGCGTGGGCGAGCGCATCGTGGTGGCTTCGCCGATCTACAAGCAGCACTTCGATCTGCAGACCGGCGAGTGCCTGGAAGCGCCGCAGCACTCGGTGGCCAGCTACCCGGTGCGGGTCGAGGATGGCAAGGTCTGGGTCGGCCTATGAATCCGGTCGAGCGTCCGGCCCTGGTGGTGATCGGCAACGGCATGGCCGGCATGCGCACGGTCGAGGAATTGCTGAAGCTGGACCCGGCCATGTACCGCATCACCGTGTTCGGCGCCGAGCCGCATGGTAACTACAACCGCATCCTGCTGTCGCCGGTGCTGGCCGGCGACAAGAGCGTAGCCGACATCATGCTGCACACGCGCGACTGGTATGCGGCCAACGGCGTCACCCTGCATGCGGGCGATCCGGTCGTGCGCATCGACCGCAAGCGGCGCGTGGTGCATGCGCAGTCCGGGTTGGCCGTGCCTTATGACCGGCTGCTGATCGCCACCGGCTCCAGGCCTTTCATCGTGCCGGTGCCGGGGCACGACCTGGCGGGCGTGATCGGCTTTCGCGATCTGCACGATGTCGATACCATGCTGGCCGCCGCAAAGCACGGTGGCAAGGCAGTCGTGATCGGCGGTGGCCTGCTCGGACTGGAAGCGGCCAACGGCCTGCTGCGCCAGGGCATGGAGGTCAGCGTGGTCCACGTGACCGGCAGCCTGATGAACCAGCAGCTCGATCCGCCCGCGGCCGATCTGCTGCGCGCGGCGCTGGAGCGGAAGGGCTTGCGCATCCTGCTCAATCGCCAGACCGCCGCGATCGAGGGCGACGGGCGCGTGCGTGCCGTGCGCTTCGCCGACGGCGAGACCATAGCCGCCGACCTGGTGGTGATGGCCGCCGGCGTGCGTCCGAACGTCGCGCTGGCGAAAAGCGCCGGCCTGCACGTCGAGCGTGCCATCGTGGTCGACGATACCCTGCAGACCTACGACCCGCGCGTGTACGCGGTGGGCGAATGCGTGCAGCACCGCCGCGCCACCTTCGGCCTGGTGGCGCCGATCTGGGACCAGGCGCGCGTGTGCGCGGCCCATCTGGCCGGCAGCGGCCACCGCCGCTACGTGCAGCAGGCCACCGCCACCAAGCTGAAGGTGACCGGGGTCGATCTGTACTCGGCCGGCGACATCGTCGGGCTGGAAGGCAGCGAAGACCTGGTGTTGCGTGACCGCCGCGGCGGCGTCTACAAGCGGCTGGTGGTGACCGGTAACCGGCTGACCGGCGTGGTGCTGTATGGGGACGTTGCTGACGGTCCGTGGTATTTCGATCTGATCCAGAAGCGGACGAGCATCGCACCGTTCCGCGACGAGTTGTTATTTGGCGAGGCGCATTGCGTAGGGTGGGCACCTCGTGCCCACGCGTAACGTTCGCGTAACGCCTGCGTCCGCGGGGGCACGGAGTGCCCACCCTACGAGGTACTTAATATGAAGCTGTCCGCTATCCCGACTACGGTCAAAACCACCTGCCCCTACTGCGGCGTCGGCTGCGGCGTCAAGGCACAGGTGAGCCAGGAAGGCCTGCTCACCATCGCCGGCGATGAGGCCCACCCGGCCAGCCAGGGCCGCCTGTGCGTGAAAGGTGCGGCACTCGGCGAGACCGTCGGCCTGCAAGGTCGCCTGCTGTCGCCGATGCTGCGGGAAGGCGACACGCTGCGCGAAGCCGGCTGGGACGAAGCCCTCGACCGCGTGGCCGACGGCTTCGCCCGCATCGTCGCCGAACACGGCCCGGATGCGGTGGCACTGTACGTCTCTGGCCAGCTGCTGACCGAGGACTACTACGTTGCCAACAAATTCATGAAGGGCTACATCGGCAGCGCCAACATCGACACCAACTCGCGCCTGTGCATGTCGGCCGCGGTGGCCGGCCACAAGCGCGCCTTCGGCGAAGACCTGGTCCCGGGCTGTTACGACGACTTCGAACTGGCCGATTTGATCGTGCTGGTCGGTTCCAATGCGGCCTGGTGCCACCCGACCCTGTACCAGCGCATCGTGCGCGCCAAGGAAGCGCGGCCCGGCATGAAGGTCGTGGTGATCGACCCGCGCCGCACCGCCAGCTGCGACATCGCCGACCTGCACCTGCCGGTCAAGCCCGGCACCGACGTCTGGCTGTTCAATGGCTTGCTGGCCTACCTCGCTCAGGAACGTCTCATCGACCACGCGTTCGTGCAGGCACATACGGCGGGCATGGACGATGCACTGGAAGCGGCCGGGCAGGGCGGCAATCTGCTGCAGGTGGCCAAGACCTGCCGCCTCGATCCGCAACAGCTGCTGGCGTTCTACGAACTGTTCGGCCGTACCGAAAAGACCGTCACCGCCTTCACCATGGGCGTCAACCAGTCGAGCAGCGGCGCGGACAAGGTCAACAGCATCATCAACTGCCACCTGGCCACCGGGCGCATCGGCCGTCCCGGCATGGGTCCGTTTTCATTGACCGGCCAGCCGAATGCGATGGGCGGGCGCGAAGTGGGCGGGCTGGCCAACATGCTGGCGGCCCACATGGAGCTGGACGATCCGGACCAGCGCGCGCTGCTGCAGGATTTCTGGCAGGCGCCGCGCATGGCCGACAAGCCGGGCCTGAAGGCGGTCGATCTGTTCCGCGCGATCGAGGACGGCACCGTCAAGGCGGTGTGGATCATGGCGACCAACCCGCTGGTCAGCCTGCCCGATGCCGACCAGGCGCGGCGCGCCCTGGCAAAATGCGAGCTGGTGGTGGCATCCGACATCGTGCTCGGCACCGATACCAATGCAGCCGCCCACGTGCTGCTGCCGGCGCTGGGCTGGGGCGAAAAGGACGGCACCGTCACCAATTCCGAGCGCTGCATCTCGCGCCAGCGCGCCTTTTTAAGCGCCCCGGGCGCGGCACGACCCGACTGGCAGATCATCGCCGCGGTCGCGCAGCGCATGGGTTTTACGGGCTTCGACTACGACGGGCCGCACGCGATCTTCGACGAGCACGCGCGCCTGAGCGCCCACCGGAATGGCACGGAAGGCCAGCGCCGCCGTGCCTTCGACATCGGCGGCGTGGCCGGCCTGCAGCGCGACGGGTACGATGCGCTGCAACCGGTGCAGTGGCCTGTGCCCGCCGCCGGCACCTCCACCACGAGGCTATTTGCCGACAAGCGTTTCGCCCATCCGGACGGGCGCGCGCGCTTCGTGGCCACCGTCGCGCGCGCGCCCGCGCATGCGCCTGACGCCGACTACCCGCTGGTGCTGAACACCGGCCGCGTGCGCGACCAGTGGCACACCATGACGCGCACCGGCCGCTCGCCCAGGCTGGCCGGCCACATCCCCGAACCCTTCATCGACATGCACCCGCAGGATGCGCTGCTGTGGGGGGTGAAGGCGGGCGAGCTGGCGCGCGTCAGCAGCCGCTGGGGGGCGGTTGTCGCGCGTGTGCAGCACGGCGGCGGCATCGCGCGCGGCAGTGTGTTCATGCCGATCCACTGGAGCGGCCAGACCGCGTCCGATGCGCGCGTCGGCACCGTGGTGAATCCGGCGGTCGACCCGGTCTCGGGCGAACCGGAATTCAAGCACACGCCGGTGCGCATCGAACCCTTTGGGGTGAACTGGTATGGCTTCATCCTCAGCCGCGTCGACCTGCCGCTGGCGCAGGCCGCGCACTGGACCCGCATCCAGGGCACGGACTTCATCCGCTACGAGCTGGCCGGGCGCACGCCGGTCCGCGATGCGGCGGGCTGGGGCCGCGAGTTATTGCAGGTGCAGGACGAAAACGCCGACTGGATCGAGGTCGAAGACCGCAGCGGCGGCATGTACCGCGCCGCCCACCTGGTCGACGGCCGCATCGAGGCCTGCCTGTTCGTGTCCACGCGCCAGGACCTGCCGGCGCGCGCCTGGCTGGCCGAGATGTTCAGTCGGCAGGAACTGGCGCCGGCGGACCGCCTCAACCTGCTGTCCGGCCGCGCCAAAGAGCAGGACGCCGATCCCGGTCCGACCGTGTGCTCGTGCTTCGGCGTGGGCCGCAAGACCATCGAGATCGCGATCCGCCAGCATGGTTTGAAGGAGGCGTCGCAGGTGACGGCCTGCGTCAAGGCGGGCGGCAATTGCGGCTCGTGCGTGCCGGAGATCCGGGCGTTGCTGGCCGAGGTGCCGGCCGGCGTTTGAAGTTCTTCCGGCTGTAACGCAAACACGTCGCCCCTGCGCAGGCAGGGGCGACGGTTGCGGCTAGCGTACTTCCGCCGCCAGCGTCGCCAGCAACCCGGCCAGCTTGGGCGCATCCACCGGTTTCACGAAATGGTAGGAAAACCCGGCATGCATGCTGGCACTGCGGTCCGCTTCCTGGCCGTAGCCGGTGACCGCGATGAACCTGGCCCGGGCGCCGCCGGCCTGCTGGCGCAGGCGCTGGGCCAGTTCGTAGCCGTCCATCTGCGGCAAGCCGATATCGAGCAGGAACACGTCGACGCTGTCGCCGCGCATGCGCTCGAGTGCCGCGTGCGGGCTG
>Ga0265780_10001894_pt1 | contig 28951 bp, 23 predicted proteins | sample P1T30metagenome_FD_192432 | JGI IMG/M metagenome (GOLD analysis project Ga0265780, IMG submission 192432) | Plant litter microbial communities from East Loma Ridge, Irvine, California - P1 T30 | ecosystem: Environmental > Terrestrial > Plant litter > Unclassified | place: USA: California... | reverse complement strand
AGCAGCGAACGCCTGTCTAGCTTTTTCACAGGCCTGCTTTATGTCTGCATACAGCTTATCATCAGCCTCCATGCTATAATGTATACGTGACGCCATGAAGAACAAGCCTGCTTCGTCATAACTGACCACAGGGGTGCCAGTGATGGGATTGATGAGTTGGTTTGCCATTTTGTGGCATGTTTGACAGTGGCATGTTTGACAGGAAAGGTATTGAGGTAGATGATGGAGGAGGTTATGACCCAGGGATCGGGGGAAGATTGAGGGCTTATATATCCATCGACCACATGCTGATTGCTACAATTTACAATTGTGATAAGCACACATGACTTCTTATTCTATAAAGATTGCGAGCGTATGACATCTGCTTGGCAATTGGGCACACAATTACACAAAGTGGCCTGATTTCCCCTTCCCGTCGTAAAGAAATTGCATTCTAAACACAATCAATCAGCGTAACAAGCGCAAGGAGCACATGATAAAATCAAGTGCTAACAACATCACTTCATACGTTGTGGGAGTGAAAGTGTAAAAAAAAGCACAAAAAATATACCCCCGCACCCCGCCGCGATTTTTGACTACCCAATCGAACACTCGCCCACCGACTTTTGTAATCACCCTTCACATGTCGAGAAGAAGAAGACTTCTAAGGCTCAAGGCCTACGCTTCCTAAGTCTGGTGTCCCACCTGATCGCGCCAACCTGTTGGTTGATTTGATGAGAGAGAGTTAAAGGAAGTTGGATATATAGTGAGAGCGGTGGGTACGGTGAGTGTCTATGCGATATTGGAATGTCTTTGTAACCAGGACCATCTACATATTGCGTTTGCTATCCCATGAAATTCATCAAACACTCCCCCGGAGGACTCATGTATCTGCGCCCAAATCTCACTGCTTGCCCTCGATAGTCTGCCTCTCTCTAATCATTCCTAGACCTTCTCCCAGTCCCTGTCCGGATCCTCAACATTCTCCCCCACCCCTTCAGCCTTGCCTTCGGCCTTCTTCTTCTCCCCATCCAACTTGTCCAACCACTCCGTCATTATCTCCTTCAGCACCTCCGGTCCGTCGTACCGCGCTCTCTCTAGCGCAAGATGAGCATTCGCGCAGACTTTCGCAAGAGCTCTGTACTCCAGTTGCTTGTGAGCATTGTAGTACACTTCGGCGGCTTGGAACACGTGCTGCGCTTCTTTGACGTGGCAGACTTCGGCGTTCGTTATCGGATTGATTAAGCCACGGGCTGCGCGTTGGGAGGACATTGTGTTGGTTTGTAGTATTGTGGTGTGGTGTGATGTGGTGTGCTGGAATGAAAAGGTGTTGATGAGGTGAGTGAGAAACTCAAGTCGTGCGCGAAGGTTTTGATATACGACCTGAGAAACAATTTGAGCGCAGCTGTTTGATGTTTGCGCAAGTTTGCTAATGAGTTCCAGCCGCGACAATGCGAGTTGTCATGTTGGGGCCGCGCAAATTGCTGGATCGCACTGGCCGCATGGAATGTCTATCTATCCTCAACGATTCATGAGTGGTGGACAATTCTTGTCTTGATAAAAACTTCCGTGACCCGCAAGTTTGGCTCGCACTGATGATCATTTGAGTGGAGTATGTATTCTTGTGGTGACCACGTCTTCATCTGCTTCGATCCACATGTACCTCCCACCCAATCCGACTGGACCAAACCTCGGGGCCATGGTACATCATCCATCTCCCTTCCCTACTAAACAAGCAAACCCCAAAACCCATCCACACCCACAGCGTCATCCAGTCCATGATTCCAACACTCTCCCACCCTCTACTGTTCATCCAACCACAAAACCCTCGCACTTCCCCATGCCCCCTCCCTGCGATCCTTCTCCCTATCCACCCTCTTCTCCTCCTCCCAGATCTTCTTCTCGCCCTCCAGCTTCTCCATCCACACCTGCAGCAGCGTCTCAAACCCAAACATCGAATCGCACTGCCTCATAGCGGCGCCCGCGTCGGCGCAGATGCGCCGCAGGTTCTCATGCGGGATGCGCGCGTAGCGGATGGCGGCGGCGTGGAAGAGGAGCTCGGCTTCTGCGGGGTGGATGATGGGCAGGGAAGTTAGGGGGTTGATGAGGCGCGGTGGGGTTGAGGCCGTGTTTGGGGTGGTGGACATGTCGGCGGGTGTTGACGTCTCGGTTTTGATGGCTGGTGTTGACCTTTCGATCTGGATGGGTGGTGTTGACATCTCGGTTTTGATATGGGGTGTTGACATCTCATTTGGCGTCGACATCTCGTTCGGTGCTGACATTCTGCTGGACGATCTGATTGATAGTTTAGTACTTGATCAAGTACGTTTGACTGCTGCTGATGACGGTCGCAATGTGTAAGTGAGAAGACAAGGCCGTTTATCGCAGCGCAAATATTCAGCGCACAAAAAGCCCGAGTAAAACTTTTTTAAGAGCAATAGTTATGATTTGCCCTGCGCAAGAGTGGGCGTTTGTTATTGTCTGTGCGTCAAACATGTATCTTGGTTGACTTTCACTTCGTCGCTCTGCCGCTTTGCCGCTAATGACACCTGCAAACAGTACCACGCGCGGCGTCGTCGGCACAACAGTAGATGCACACTGCTATATATATGAAGAGTCACTGCGCAAACGTGTGAAGATCTGATAATACAAGATCGAGTTGCGAGATGGCGGCCAAGTTGGCACGAATGTAGCATATCGCAGGCATGAGTGAAAGAAGTACGGGGCGTTCACATAATTGATCGGTGTCCTTGTAGCTTAGAAAATGCAGAAACACAGGTTACATGCCTGTTACCAAGCGGGTAGAGCCTTCGAGGACGGAGGAGTAGCTGCTAATGAAAGAGCGGCAATTGAGTGACGAGAAAACCAGGATACTGCATTGTCAGTGCTGTAAGTAAGTCATAGCTGTGACGCTTATTGTGATGATTAATAGACCCAATCCATCATTTTGTATTTCATCAATGAGCAGCACCAAGAAACATTACAACAGTAGAACATTGTCATTCAAACACTAAATATCCCACAACCTACTGCTCAAACCTCCTCAACCCCCGCTTCCTACTCCACTGATGTCCACCCTTACTATCTCCCTTCCTCGCCTTCTCATCAAACAGCTTCTTACTCAACTGCCTGTACAAGAACTTGCCGTTGTTATGGAAATTAATGCTGTGGTCGCTGTCGGTGAAAAAGGTGTTGATCATCTTCTCAGGAGTGACGCGGTTGACCATGAGCAAGTCGACGAGCGCAGCGCCGTTCTGGAAATGCACGTTGTCGTCGCCGGTTCCGTGCTGGATGACGACACCGCCGGCGATCTTCTTGAAGCCGGAGGCGTCGTGCACGCGCGAGCGGTTGTAGCCTTCGGGGTTGATGGTGGGCGTCTTCATGTAGCGCTCGGTGTAGAGGGAGTCGTAGAAGCGCCAGTCGGAGACGGGGGCGGTGATGCATGCGAAGGAGATTATGGGGTCGCCGACTTCGACAACCTTGGCGGAGAGGTAGCCACCGTAGGACCAACCGAAAATACCGATGTGCTCGCTGTCGATCCATGAGTTCTTGGCGAGTTCCTTGGCGGCCCAGATCTGATCCTCAGCTTCGAGCTGGCCCAGGTTGGATGTTACGGTGGAACGGAACTTGCGGCCCTTGCGTCCGGTACCGCGGCCATCGACGGTAAGAGTCACGTACTCAAGCTCCGAATCAGAGGCGATGTAAGCTTTCCAGTTGAGAGGATTGAAGGCTTTGGTGACTTCCTTGGCATTGGGACCACCGTATGGGATGAGAATAAGAGGGTACTTCTTGCTGGGGTCAAAGTTCGGCGGTAGGCGGAGCATAGCGTCCAGAGTGAAACCGGAAGGATGAGCCATGTCGAGGTAGGTGATGTTAGGGAGGGCGTACTCCGCGAGCCTGTCAACCAACTGCTTGTTGTCGACGATAGTGCGGATGGGAGTGGTGGAGTTCACAGAGTATAGCTCCTGGTAGGGAACGTCGGGGCCAGCGTAGCGAGTAACATAGTATGAGCCACCGGACGAGAAAGAACCGGTCCAGGACGCGGACACACTGTCATCGACAAGCGCCTTCTTCTCGCCAGTGGTGATGCTGACAGAGTAGAGATGCGACTCAGTGCTGTGGTGCTCAGTGGAGGTGAAGTAGACAAGACCGCGCTTGTAGTCGACCTTCAAGATATCGAGGACTTCCCAATCTCCGGAAGTGAGCGTGATTTTTTCGCCACCCTCGACTGGGAAGAGGTACAAGTGCTTCCAGCCGCTCTCGTCGGAGACGTCCAAGTAGTACTCGGTGCTGGAGTTGCGGTAAGTCGAGTTGGATCTCGAGACTGGGCCGATGTAGCGGATTTGCATGTTATTCTCGAGCCAGCCATCGGTTCCATCGCGCTCGTGTGTAATCTTAGAAGACAAGACATCAACATCGACAAGGACGAGCTTCTCCAGATCTTGGACACGGTTGTACGCGCGATAAGTAACGAGGCTGTTACCCTCTGTAAGCCATGCAACCTCGCCGATGACCAGATCGTCCTCTGGGAAAGCGTCAATCGGGACGTTGCTGACCTCGCCAGACTCGACATCAAGGATATTGAAGCCAACGATGGGGTTCTTGGTGCCGACCTTGGGATAGCGGAGGTCCAATTCGTTAGGGTAAACAGGCACATACTCGGCACCGTCATCAATGTAGTACGGGATGCGGAAGTTGCCAACGCCAGTCTCGTTGAAGGTGAGGAAAGCAATCTTGGAGCCGTCAGGGGAGAACCACAGAGTGTAACGGTCACCGAAGATCTCCTCCTCGTATACCCAGTCTGGCACAGCATCTAAAATCATGTTAGCTGAGTCATCACGTGCGCTTTGATGAGAACTTACTGAACCAGTCTGGGCCACCGTTCGTGGTGATCTGCGAGATGGTGCCGTTGTTCCACATGTAAAGGTTGTTGCCCTTCACAAATGCAATCTGACCAGGCGTCACGGGGCTCCATTCAGCATACTGGATGTCGCCGGCAAGAGTGGGGTCCAGCGGCTTCGTCTCTCCGCTCGCAACATCTTGGATCAAATAATCGGCGAAGTAGCTGTAGCGGTACTGCTTGGTGTAGTTGACAGACCAGAGCACATGCTCAGCATCCGGCGCAATGGAGTAATCATGGTAATCCGCCGGGACTTTGTCAGCGGAGAGGAAAGTGCTGGATTGGCCGGTCGCGACGTTTTCGAACAAGAAATCTCCGTTGCTGCCAGTGTATATGTAGTCGCCATCAGCACCAGTTCCGACCCAGCTGAACGAGCGGGATGAAGCTGATAGTTGTCCAGGGGCGTCGGTAGTGATGTTGTAGGTAAGACGCTTCGTGCCGTTTCCGAGCGGCTGATGCGGGAAGCGGGGTGGCGTAATGGCACTGATCAACGGCAGTGCCGCAGCGCAGAACGCGAAAGTGCGCATGTTGACAAAGACACCAAGGTCGTTTGGGTCGAATTGACTGTATGAGGTATTGATAGAGCTGCGGTGCAATTGCGTGCTCCGATGCTCAGATCAAGTTGTGGAGTTCCCCGCAAATGCAGAGCTACAAGACGTCGTGCAACTAAATGAGACGAAAGCACAAGAGCTCCTAATCCAACGTCTGTGGCGGAAGCAGAGTTTATGTACTGTGCCCTAAGTGCACTTGATGCCGCATCCAGCAGGTGTCAAGACTCGCAGCGTCGCCGCCAAGGACTCCTCCCGGTTAAACAAGGCATTTTAGTGGTTCCGCTCCGATTGCAATGGCCGCTCTATATCAGTTGGGAAGGTGATAGTGGCGATACATGATTTTTCGGTACGATGGAAATTATTGCGCCGATAGAAGGATTGCTGGAAGGGCGATAGATGAAGCTGTGGTGGTGAGATTTGTCGCTGTCCTGCAAGGTACGCCCTGATCCCCTTTGCGCTAGCCAATCAAGCCTTTTGTTATCAGCGCACGGCCCACCCAACGCTCATCCCAGTCTTCTTCACCTGGACATGACTCCCGCCTCACATCTTAGAAATTTATGTTCTGATGATGACTTTATTGTTACCTGCAATAATACAAGTACGCCAAAGTTATGGTGTTCACTGAAACTTGTACTCCTTGCCCCTTTCTTTCCTTTTTTCATCCTGTCCAAACTCCTAAAGCCCCACAGTCCGATCCTTGCCGGTCCGACTCTTTCCTACGATCACAAGGCGTGACCATGTCGAGCCGTCTCATTCTTTCCGAATGTACCGTGCTGCTGAGATCTCAGTAGCTGTCTATGGAAATCGACATGTGTTGCTCGCATATTACGAGTACAACGACACTCGAAGCCGTCTGTCATTTGCAACATGTGGAATCAACATCTGCCGATAGATGGTTCGCGGCGATCTTCAACACTACATGTCAGCCTTGGCAGTATCTTGCTCGTTCGAGTCACCTCCTGGGACATCTGTGTACTGTTACCTTGTGTCAAGACGGACGTAATATCAACCCAATGTACGGTATAGGTCTAGTCGAGCACGGGTCAGCTGCATAAAGTTTATGTTAGCAGCGCGGATCTCAAGAACATGTTCATCACAGATAGCAAGCAGGAGCAAGAGTTTGTATTAAGTTTTCATTGCATGCATTTAGTATTCATTAAGCTGGTTCGTCGCTCTTCCTTACGGTCTTGACCCCGTCCTCATCTGCTACTCTCCTCCTTGTCACGTAATCTAGATTCCTAGTACTTGGTGACTTTGCCCTCCCATTGGGGCTGCGCTGGCGAAGACGATGCACCTTCACGGTCACGAGTCTCGTGCTCAGCGGGCGGAGCCTTGGGCTTCGAAGCCTTCGCCGGAGTTGAAGGCTGCGAGCCAAGCATGGGGCCCCGACCCTTCACCGGCGTTGAATGCTGCGATCTATGAATCGGTCCACGAGCCTTCGCAGGCGCCTTAGTGACTCTAACACCATCCGTCCGTCCAACCATCGCCCGCGGCGCTATCGGCGGCAAGCCCTCCGTGGACTCTCCAATGCGCAGGCCAGTCTTCATGTCGAAAGCCCGGAAGTTGCCAATCTTGCTCGCCTCCTTCTGGCACGCCGCCCTATGCTCGGCATGGAACTGGTCGGTGTTGGTGACGCCCATGCCGCAGTTGACGCAGTAGAACTTGACGTGCGTCCGCTCGCTCCGGCACGTGATGTTGTGCTTGGAGAAGTCGCCGATCTGGTGGCCTTCGCGGATGGTGATGACGGGCGCGGTCACGTCTTCGTGGCAGTGACGACAGACAAAGGTCTTGGTGGTTCTGCCGGTCGTAGTGGTGGTGGGTGGCTTCGGGGTGCGTGTCGGTGTGTTTGATGTAGCTGCGGTAGGCTTTGGTGTCGCGGGAATCTTGACCTCTGGCTTAGGCTTGAAGGTGGTACGACACAGCTCCTTGTGCTTGTCATATGAGAATCGGTTGCTGGTCCAGTCTCCTGAGACCATCTGATTGCATATCTGACAGTAGCCATGGCAATCCTCTGCATGCTTGTTCATGCTGATTGTGACCATCACATCGCAGACATCGCAGTGGGTTCCGTTCTCAGCCTTCTCGGTGATCTCGATCTTTGGGGTCGAAGGAGTTGGCGTGGCAGCCTTCACCACGGTCGCAGTCTGTGTCTGAGCTGTAACAGGGACGCTTGTAGGCTTTGAAGACACCTCGGAAGCGAAAGAGCTTGCGAAAAGACCAGTCCCGGTAGAGCTCACAGCATTCTGCTTCACTGCAGCCGGCGTGGAAACCTTCGCCTCGATCTTGCTGGGTGTCTGTGCTGGCGCAAAAATAGAGGAACCTAGAGACTTTGACGACATGTCAGAAGCAAAAGAGCTCGAGAAAAGACCAGGTCCGGAGGGCTTCACGACCATTTGCTCGACAGTAGTCAACGTGCTGACCTTCGCTTCAGCGGCGGCGCGTGACTGCATTGGTGTAGGCAAGGTCGGAGATTTCGAAGACACTGCGATAGCGGAAGGACTCGCAAAAAGGACAGTCCCGGAGGAGCTCGCAGTCTTCTGCCCAACTGTAGCGGGTTCGATTTCGGTCGGTGAAGAAACTTTCGCATCGACTTTGGTGGGCGTCTGAAGTGACGCAGTCAAGCTCGGAGACTTCAAAGACAGTTTAGGGGCGAAAGAGCTTGCGGATAGGCCAATCGCAGGGGGTGTCATGCCCTTCTTCTCGACTGCAGGTGGAGGAGGCAGTGCCTGGATAGGCTCCTCGGTAGCAGCAGCCACGTGTGCCTGAGTCGTGACACTAATCTCAGGAAGAGACAGTGCCGGTATGAAAGGGGTAGCAGAGGCAGCAAGACCAGTCGTGACAGGAGGAGTCATCGTCGTCTCATCAGCCTCAAATTCTTGCTCGGCCTGCTCCGCGAGTTGCTGCTCGAACCGCTCGAGATCTTCGTCGTAGTCTTCGCACTGCATGGTGGCGCAGATGCCAGATTAAACTTCGAGCTGTGACTTCAGTTCGAAGATCTCCGACGTCTGGCCATCAATCGTCGAATTCTGGCCATCGATCTTCAATATCTGAGTATCGATCTCTGATTTCGCAAGGCGTAGCTCTGATAGTGCTGCCTCTTCCTTCTTAACAATATCTGACTTCAAGGCATCGATCGCCGACTTTAATTCGTCAATCTTTGATTTAAGATCATCGTTCTCTGATGTCGCAAGGCGCAGATCTGAGCGGGCGCTGTCTTCGTTCTGGGCGTGTCCAAAGAATAGCATATTGACCTTCCGTTTGAACTCTTTGAGGACCGAAACAGCTTCATCATGCTTCAGATCATCCATTTTGAAGGTGATGCATTGGAATTTTAGACCTTCCAAATTTCCAAAGCTTGTCTTCAAACCGCTGATCACAGCAAGCAGCTGCGTGACAACTTGCTTTGCTTCGGCCGCATCGGCGGTGCCATGGCATGGCATCGGAGCTTGCTCGAGAACCGTCTCGACCTCTGAGATAGTCAAGGGAGCTGAAATAACTTCCAAAGGAGTGGTGGAAACAGTCTCGATCTTGCTCATGGACAGCTTTGGAGGCTGGGCCTGCTCCGGTGCTGTGCTATGCGACAAGATGGTGCCAATTGAGAGCTTTGGCAGAGAGAGGTCGAGCGGCTCGGTCTCCTGGATTGATAGAGATGGCAGTGACAGGGCGGGCTTCCCAGGGGAGACAGGCGTAGTGTCCTGGCTCAAGACAGGGGACAGCGACAGAACGGGCTTTGCAGGAGAGACCAGTGCAGTATCCTGGGCCACAACCTTTGAGAAGCTCAGCGTGTTCTTCGGCGGAGAGACCGATGTAGTATCCGTACTGCTCACTGAGGATATGCTCAGTGACGCCTTCTTCGATGTAGGCGGCGTGGTCGTGGTCTCCTGAGACGGAAAGGGAGAGAGGAACAGCTGATGCGAAGTCTTGAGCTGCTCAATGCCACGCGCGACGGCCTCGTTGATCTGAAGTTGCATGTGTACTCCAACATTCACTGGGAAAGCAGCCATCGTATCGGAGACGGCGGGGTACGGGCCCGATGGGGGTTCAGCAGAGCCGGAAACAACCTTCATATGTCGCTCGATCGCCTGGTCGACCTCCTGGAGGGTCACGAGCTGGCTGAGCTTCTTCAGCAGCGCGGCGTGGATCTGGTCGTTCTTGAGTTTGTCCGAGACAACGCCGACCATGAGTTCCTCGCGCGTTTCGATCTCCTGGACTTGGAGGAGGTGACGTGCCTCCTTCTCAGCGATATGACGACGGTGCTGGTTCTCCTTGTCGGCGATCTGTCGGTTGCTTTGATGCTCACGAGAGCGGATCTCTTCGCTGAGTGTCTTCTCTCTCTTGGCATCGTGGTGATTGTTCGCAAGGGCAAAGATGATCGTCAAGGCAAACAACAAGAAGAAGAAAGAGAGGAAGAGGCACTCCGCAATGATGAAATGCGTCTTTACAGGCAAGCCTTCCGCGAGGCAGTAGAGTGTCTGCAAGGCGACGATAGGATAGTGGAACAACATGCGAAGGCATGCGGCCAGGAACTGGAAGACTGGCGCCAAGGCTCGGTGGGCGGCGGCGAGCATGGCGAGGATGTGCGCGGTGTAAAGGTCGAAGTGGTGGGGTCGAGCCAAGTTTTGGTTGAGTAGAATGGTCCGAGGTAGAGGGTGGGTGGTAGAGGTGTTGGAGAGGAACCCCTGTGAGCTGGGTGCTAAGTAGCAGTTGGCGACTAGCGTGTGTGTGGAGTGAAGGATATGTCGATGGGGTCAAGCAAAGTCGTGGTTGACAACAATGGTTGAGCGTCGAGAGTTTGTGTTTGTGACGATATAAGAGGAGCCTTGTGAGCGGAGTGCCTAATAGCAGCGGGCGCTCGCCAAATTAGCGTGTAGTGAAAGTGGAAGGAGCGGAGAATGCACCTGCGCCTGTGGTAGCTGCGGTTGGTTGAGAACTTGAGTGGAGGTGAATACAAACAACGCGATTGTGTGCCTACTACTTAGGCAGTGGCCGCGCGCAATCGTCACAGTCTTGTGCGATCTAGGGAGGTTGTTCTTTGTCGTCTTTTCACTTGGGTACATTGTTAGCTATCATTGTCCCATTCACGTCAGCTCGCAATCGTCACCCCCGATCAATCTTAGAGGAGAAAGTTTGGTGGACTGAGCTTTTGACAATTCCGCAGCATGTAGAAACTGATTGTGTTCAAAATCGACGTCCAGTGTTCGAAATCGAGTCGCTATTCAAACAATCAGGTCCAGTTTTTTGTCCGCCGTGTCCCTTTCCGCCAAAGAGTCCTTGGCCACGTTCAGCCTCCCCTCCAACAACTCTCCAAATCTTACGGCCATCTTCCACCCACCCTCATGATTTGGCTCAACTCTCGCCTCGTAATCCTCCGCGCACTTCCCATCGAGCACCTCATGTAGCGCACACGGCACAATCTTCGTGCCCTCCACCCTGATCTCCTTCGTCGCAATCTCATACATCGCCCTAATCGCAGCCTGCAGCTGTCCTGGAAACCAATTGTACCCCAGCGCCTTGAGTTGCCACTCCGCCCAGCTCTTCTGCTCGAACTGTGCTTCCAATGGGAAGTAGATCATGCACACGATGACAGCGCGTGGCTTGGTTTTGGCAGTGACGCGAGAGACGTAGTCCTGGATCTTGGTGCCGAAAAGGTTCTTGAAGTACTGTAGGGGGCTTGCGGTGTGGTTTTGGAGGGATTTGCGAGGCGTGAGCCAGGCAAGTTGGAGCATGTGGCGCATTGTGCAAGGCAGTGGTTTGAGAGCGATGTCGTTTGCGCCAATGCTCACGATCAGGACGTCCTCAGCACGGATGTTGTCGCGGATGAACTCATCGTGAGCTAGCAACTTGTCGTCACGCTCGCGTAGCATCGACTCTTCCACGGCCGTATTGATGCACGTTGCGCGCTCGCCTAGCACGTGATTCAGCCAGAACGAGACATCTGGTTTAGGCAGCGGTCTCTCGAGCGTCTCGTAGTAAACAGCAGGTACTTCGGCGCCAATCTCCTCAACAGTCTTATGCAGCCAGAACTTGTTGTCAAGTGAAGAGTCGCCAGCTAGATAGACAATAGGCTTATCCGGTCGTTCCGCAAGCGTGATCTCCTTGAAGCGCTCAAGATCTTCTATGGGGTGGCCCTTGTACTCGAAGTAGAACTTGAAGGGATTGATCTTGCGCGTCGGCTCTTTTTCCGAGTGGTAGGCGGCCATTTTCTGGCTGGTGCGAGGTGTCGTGAGTATGGAAGGCAGGTGAGGGAGCTGGGTCGTTGCAAGTGCAGTCGCGCGATCAAGTATTGTCACGCAAACGAGCTATGTCCATCGATAAGTTGTTGTGGCTGTGCAATATCAGCATCTAGCTAGGTAAATGCCGCGTTGTTTAATGTTACTATTGGGAGGCCGCGTGGTCGCCGCAGGCAGCCACATCGTACGGTCGTACTCCGTGGGCGTAAGCCAATGAGAAGGCGCGCTAACGTATATCAGCATCACGAAGAAGGAGCGATAGAGAATTGTGGGAGAAAATCGGGAAAGATGGAAATTCGAAAACTAGGTTCATTTGTGAGACTAATCATGTTTTGCAAGAGCAGTTCAATTAAGTAGATACTTAGCACTGTGAAAGCTGAGATGTAACGTCAATGAAGGAAGACATCACAGGACGAGTTGCAGGCGCGAAGCGCACTACAAAACACCCCGAACACCTTGAGCCCGCATCTCGATCCCAGCCCGATCCATAAAGGCTCGGATCTCCGTATCCCTCTTCTGCCAGTTCGCAACGAGCTGGCTCTGCATGAGGAGTTGCTGATTTTTGGCGTCTAGTTCGTCCTTCATGCTCCTATGGCCAGGCACAGTACAAGTAGGGCCAGTAGCAGCGTTGGCGCGCAAGATATCAGCCTCAGCTCGAGCATCGTTGACCAACTTCTGCAAACGCTCGACTGCTGTAGCCTGCTTCTTGTGATCAGTCTCAACAGTGCGCATGCCGCTGACAAGAGAGGCTACTAGCTCTGGAGGACCTTGAATGTCAAGTGTCGTGTCTTGAGCCATGGCAGCGCGAGTGCGCTTGATGAGGTTCCATTTCTTCGGCCGAGAAGAGTCGATGTGAATGGTGATGTTTGACTGGTTGGCAACGCTGCTGGTAAACCTAGACTGGGTATCTGCGTCGACGCTTGTAACCTGTGGCTTTGGAGCTGGAGCTGCACGGTAGTCTGTCACAGGCCTAGTCTCTGGCACGTTGGCAAGCATAGCATCGAAATTGATGCTGGCATTGGCTTGTTGCTTGTACCGCAGGAGCTCAGATTCAAGGCTGGCGACCTTGTCTTCAGCATCTATCTGACCTTGACGATAGAGTTCAGCAGACATCTTCAGTGACTTGATCTCGGCTTCATGGAGGCGAAGCTCGCGCGTAGAATCTGCAAGCAGCTTTTGAGCAGTGAGTACCTGCTTTTCCATCAACTTGTTCGCTGTATGTAAATGGCGTAAGCCTTCATTCTCGGCTTCAGCAGACTGCGCTCGGAGCCGAGCGAACACGACTTCCCGCTGAGTGATTTGCATCAACTCGGGGCAGCCATACTGGCCGTGGAGATTCCTCAGTTTGCTCAGCTCAGAGTTCTCTTCCCGGAGGATTTCTATCTGGGCACGAGCAAGATCAAGCTCGTTGGTGGCGTGGTGACCTGGAGCTGAGGACGATGCCTTCTTCAGGGCATCGTTCTCTTGTTGCAGTTCCATAAATTGCCGAGTCAATTGATCCATCCCCATGTGTTGTACAGCAATAGCGCTGCCAAGGTGCGCGGAAGACCGAGAAGACATGCTGGGATGTGAAGGTGTGCTTAGCGTAGCTATGGTTTGTGAATGAGGTTTCAAGAGGAGAATAAGCGAAGCCTATGTATATCACCTCTTGAATGAAGTGACAAAGAACTGATGGAGGAAAACGTCAAGGGAGGCAGTACGAGAGTCTTTTGTAGGGGCTTCACCGTCACAAACAGCGTGCATTGTATATACTCACAGCATATGGTATATACTCACAGCATATGGTATATACTCACAGCATATGGTATATACTCACAGCATCCATTGTGTATACTCCAGTTTCGACAGTGTTGATTGAACATGCCCTTTATGATGTTTGCGAAACAAACACAACATCGGCTAGCCTTGTGAGGCATCATGGCCTGATATTGTGATATTGCCTCATCCTAATATCCCCGATACCACGATCGATAGTTTCCCTGTCTTGGATGTGGCGCTGAGCGATCGCTAATGACGGGGTTTGCATGGAAAATTGCCATGTTGCTGCCGTTTAGAACTTGTCTCGCAAACACCATTATAGCAGAGGCAGATGCCCAGGAGGTACGATGATGACATGCGAAAAGATGACGATGGTTAGACATGTTGGTGGTGCCGTCCTTTCCGACATTCTTGGGAGCCGCGTAACAGGGACGAGAGGCGCAGCGAACGCCACATCATCTCGGGTGCCGCGAATATCCTCCGCAGCCACCAGAGGAGTCAAGTTGAAGCTCATCACGTCTTGAAAGAAGGCCAGAAAGCGCCTCACAAAGCACAAAAAGTAACAAAAAAGCGACACCCATACAAAGAGTTCCAGGGCGGTTATCGAGTAACGCATCACATCACTCGCGAAGAATCAGGGCGTGCCAAGTCGGCTGACAGCCAATGGCAGCGTGTCACGAGCCACCGCCAACTTGCTTTCGGGCGGAGATCCTGGACGGGTGACGTAGCAAGCCTTCACAGCCCTGACGGCATCGCGCGCGTGTATAATAAAGGGCAGCTGAGCATCGTGAGTCTGCTATCCACCTTCCTCTTCAATCCCCCAAAGAGTTGGTAGCGAAAGCAAGACCCGCAGCCTTCCCGCGACCTGCATCTACTACAGTCAGCCACACCCGTGTCGCTTCTATCAACAACTTCGCAACGACAACATGGTCGCTCCAATCATCGTCCTCGGCCTTCGCGGCGTACAGGCTGTGTTTTCCATCATTGTACTGGGTCTGACTGCATACCGTATGTCGCTTTTGAAATTCTTTGTGCAGATGCTAACAGTGTTTAGTGGTTGATGCATACAATGGCCCTGGCTACAACTGGTCGCCCCACAGCGTGAACTTCATGCTGTTCTGCTCCATCTGGACGCTCCTCGCAGTAGCATATCTCTTGCTCGCACCTACGCGCTTCCCGAAAGCCGCGCACAAGTTCGCTATTGGCGCCGTTGAGTTCATCACTATGATCTTCTGGTTCGCTGCCTTCGTCGCCGTGGCTGTGCGCTGGAACAACAGCTGGTGGGGCTATGCCGGACGCGGCACGTTCTACAGCTGCGGCGTAGCTGCTATTGTGTTCTCAGCCTTCCTTTGGTACGTCGATCGATCCGTGTTGAAGTCGCCCTGTGCTAACAACAATAGGCTAACCTTCGTCGCTACCACTATCCTCGCTGCCCTGCATATTCGCGGAAGCTCCCGCAACGACACTGCACCTGCACCAGCCATGGCTGGTGTTTAGACTTCATGAGAAGCGCCTACCGGAGATAATGAGCACGCAACAGATACCCTATGATACCCTTCCCATACTATACGCAATACTTCAGAATGTCATGTCCGAGCGCGTCGTTTGTTGGTTCTTCGCTGTTTTCCTTTCGTGGATGTAATGAACATCCATCCTCTGATATGAAAGAGTACAATAAATTGTCTGAGCGATAACCTCGTGCCTTTAAGAATGTTTCACTGAAGGACAGCTAAAGTTGACATGTGCAACTAAACATGAATAAGCAGCGAAAGCATGTTCCATGTATGCTGATCCCATGTCTTGCGCTTCCCCACCCAGACCTGGATGCGCCCAATTGCTCGGCCTCGGGTCCGAGTTGTTCCGAGTAGCGCCGAGCTCATGGCCGACACACGCGCTTCCAACCGCGTCCCTGTCAACACCAAATTCTAGAATCGTCGTATTCCGGCAACTTGTCGCCGATAACACGATGTTTGAGAGCTTTAGGAAAATACCGAGTGTCGTTCACTCACCCTACTTTGGCACACAGCCGACTTGTTGAGAGGGGCTCGCACGCTGCACAGTCCTGCATTATCCAGCACTTCGGCATCCATCTCCATCGGAGCCGGTACACAAGCTTCGGACCAATGATGCGAAAGTGTTGTTTCTCCAATGTCTGAGCTTGCATCCTTCACCTTGGCAACATACGGGCGGTCAGCTTCCCTGAGACCACGAGCACTCTCGTACCGTATCGCGTCAAGCAAGGAGGACCCAATCAAAGTGCCTTTGCTCTTGGAACCACTCGGCAGCTATCCTCTAGAGGTTCAGACATTAAATGCATGCTTCGAGAAGGACTCAAGGTAATCTGTGCAGACCCTTGCTAACTAATATACCTGCAGTGGCGGCTATCTCATCCTGGGAACGACCTGACCTACCAGGTAGTTCTGCTTCGCTCGGGCAGCCACACTCGTCTGCATTGAGAACGACGGCGTTGCCGAAGGTAAGCTGCTCGGTCGCATTGACAACCAAGCTCAAACTTCCTCTTCGCGGGGGCGTGATCATATCACGAGATAATTCCCGCCGCTGACGGCCTGAGGAAGGTCTGTGCAAGGAAGAGGCGAAGCTTGTTTAGGCGACATTAAACCCCGCTCTCGTCTCGGCATCCAGCTAATGACTACCTGCCGCCCTCGAACTACGCTGAATTTCCGAGAGCATGAATCAGATACACCAAGCTGCTCAAGCCACCTCAAGCACCGTAGAAAGTCTGCAATCGCCATGGCAAAGCCTCAGATAAATGCCGAAGTCACTACGGTAGAATGCCTCTCAGCTGATGCTGTTGCACTGTTGTCAATGCCCATCCATCCGTTGACAAGTTCTTGTCAAACAGTATGCATCTAAGGCCAGCAGGAATATAGTGTTCGTTACCAGGCTTTCGGTACCGCCCCGCGTCAACCCCAGGGAGGTGGTCCATGGGGTGCGTTCAAGCCGAACCCTGTGGGATTGCCCTAGGTTAGAGCCCATCTTACAACATCGAATTCTTTGACATCGCTTTGACTCGCGACTGGTTAAAGAGAGGCTCAAAAGCTTACAAGCGCGGCAAATGAGGCGCCTTTTCGGTCTTCTTGAGCAATGGTCCTGCGATATTTTCCCGGTTATTGGAGGAATCATTTCTATTTAGCCGGTTCCAAGCAGCGCACGAGAGGCGCGCCGAGACGCTTGTCTACTGTAAGGTATTGATTCGGTAAGACGGTCACACTCTCCGCCTTAGCCTATCCCGTCCTCGGGGTGTCTGGGGTAAACACCCGGGGTAGGGATGTGATGAGGGTCGTATAAGTATTGTCTCAACCCCCATGCCTTTGCGAACGTTACGGCAACCCTTTGGTCTACATCGACACCGCCATCATGGGTCTCCTCAAAGCACCAAACACCGGCCATGGCTCCGACCCCATCGTCACCCGCATGGTGGAGCAAGACAAAGTTCCGTGGTACGAGAAGCGTAATCTGAGGATCATGTACTTCTACCTCTTTGTCTGCTGTATGGGCGTTGAGATCACCTCCGGATTCGATTCGCAACTTATCAACACCCTGCAATTCTCGCCGGCCTTCAACAAATATTTCGGCGACGGCTACATGAACCCAAAGACCGGCAAGCCTGACATTAGGCCTTCGATCCTTGGTTTCATCTCCTCTTGCTACCAGCTCGGTTCCATTCTCGCTGTGCCCATAGCTCCATGGTACAACCAGAAATTTGGAAGGAGGTCATGCATTATGTGCGGCTCTCTGATCATGGTCGTCGGCGCTATCTTGCAGGGATTTTCTCAGCACCGTATGTTGGTTTCAGTCACTCGGACCGAATTTCGAATTCTAACAGCTTTCAGTTGCCATGTACATCATTGCGCGCATGTTGCTTGGTGTCGGTATCGTTTTCTGTATTATCTCCGGCGCAGCGCTTATTGGTGAACTTGGTTACCCCAAGGAACGACCTTACCTGACCTCGCTATTCAACGCCTCGTACTTCATCGGTTCCATCATGGCATCAGCTATCGCTATCCGCACCACAGACATTGTCGGCGACTGGAGTTGGCGCGTGCCTTCCCTGCTGCAGATGTGCCCGTCCATGCTGCAGATCGGTTTCGTCTAGTAGGTTTACATCACCGAGTCATTATAGCTGATTCTGACTGTATTAGCTGTCTGCCGGAGAGTCCTCGTTGGCTCGTGTCCAAGGATCGCGATGATGAGGCTTATGCGATCCTCACCAAATACCACGCTGAGGGAGACGCCAACTCGCTACTTGTACAGGCCGAGATGGCGCAGATCCGATCCACCATCAAAATTGAGATGGAGCATTCCAAGCAATCGTGGATGGATATGTTGCGCACGAAGGGAATGCGCCGCCGTGTCCTCATCACCGTCTTCCTTGGTCTATTTACGCAAATGAGCGGCAACACTCTGCTCTCTTACTACCAGAACTTGCTTTTCACCCTGATGGGCTACACATCCACCTACGCGAAGACGAGAATCAACATCGCCAATCAATGCTGGAGTTTGATGAACGCAGTTGTCATCGCCTTGGTCGTCACAAGGTTCCGTCGTCGTCGCATGTTTATGCTTTCCGCCGCCTCTATGACCATCGTCTTCATGGCCATGACCATCTGTTTCCAGCGCCTCCGTGTCGCAGAGCAAAACAAGACCAAGAACCCCTCTGCCCAGATCGCGTCGCTGTTCTTCTTCTTCGCCTACTCGCCCTGCTACAACATCGGAAACAACTCGCTCACCTACACCTACCTTGTCGAGCTATTCCCATATGCCCAGCGTACTATGGGTATCGGTATCCAGCAGATTTTCGGCAAGCTCGCGGGTTTCTTCAGCGTAAACGTCAACCCCCTTGCGCTTACCGCTATCGACTGGAAGTACCTCGCTATCTACTGCGGCTGGATCACTTTCGAATTCATGTTCATTTACTTCATGTACCCTGAGACGTACAACCGCACTCTTGAGGAGTTGGCTTTCTGTAAGTTGCACTATTTCACCAGATATGAACGAAGGCTAATATCGCAACAGTGTTCGAGGACAAGGCACTCGCCGATGAGCAGGCTCGGGCTGTCGAGAAGACTGTCAACAACGGCGAAATCGAGGGTGTGTCTGACAAGGGTCAGACCACCACCATTGAGCGTGCTATCTAAGCGTAATAAAGACGTCAACGTTCGTTGCGTAGTGTATAGCGCGACAGACGACATGATATTAGTTCATACAATGAAGCAAATGAAATGCATTCCAATCCACGAGGAACAAAATTCTGCACCCAAAGATCCAAACATCTCGCACAATGCAAAGTGATCCCTTCACACTACGATCTCCATTCATCACCAAGACATTAGCCTCCACCAAACTTTCGCACTAATGCACATCATGCCCGCTAACCCAAACGCTGGCTCATCGCGATCGTCCCCGTCTTCACGCTGACAGATTCATCCCGTGCAATCCGCTCCGGTCCGTCCTTCCGCCCGCCAAGCTGCATGCCCAATTCTCCCCCCCTTCCGCGATATCCGCCCGCTGCCCTCCAGTCTCTAAGCCAACCCGACTACCAATCCCACACCAACGCTTTACCTAAACCCGCCCCCAGGCGCCCCGGTGAGTCTTCCCCTCCACACATCATGCGCCAGAACCTCGTTCGGTGGCTCGGGCACTTCGCTGTTCACATGCGCCCAGTACGCATCTAGGTACTCGTGGAAGGTAGGGGATGAAGTTGCGTTCCGCAGGTCGATTAGGGTTTGGAAGACGTTTTGGCGGTAGTTGCGCTGCACGATGGGGGGCATGAGGCGCATTGGTGTGGTGTTGTGGAGGATGGGGAGGAAAGTTAGGGGCGGAGATGGCGAAGGGGGCAATGATAAGTTTCGTGGTGATGGTTCTTGTCGAGTGCTGTGGGATGGCGATGATGGCTGTGCTGGAGATGCTGAAATACCGGTGAGTGATGCTGGGCTGGAGCGCGTGTCTGCATCCTCGTCCTCCGAGTTAGATATGGATTGTCGCGATTCGAGTTCCAGGGCCCGTGGGAACATTAACATCATGTCGTTCAGGAGCGCTGGGGATCGGACTGTGAAGCCCTGTTGGCCAACGCCTGTGGTTGATCGTGTCGAGCGTGGAGAGCGCGGGTCGAGTGAGCGCGTACTGAAGACTGGGACATGCGGCGATGATGAAGCAATTCTAGCACCGCTCAAGCTTCGAATCGAGTCATTAGCAACTGGGCGTCTTCCAGAGATGATTTCTCCATCATCCTCCTCGTGGGTTTGCGAAGGTACTGCAGATCTCTGACCACCATCTCCTGGTACATGGCCATTATTCAGCTTACTGCCAATCTCGAGGAATAGGTCCACCATCTCTTCTGTTTCGAGCCACATCTCTTCCGGGTCGACATCTTTTGGACGCCGATACGCCAAGTTGAGTGCCGCTCTCAGAATTCTCATGATCTCATGGTAATCCCACTCTCGCTTCATATTGCCATCCATATACAAGTCTCGAAAGCCATCAATGGATCGAAGGATCTTCGTCTGAAGCGTCCGCCAAGGCTCTTCCGTCCCACGAACATCAAGCGGGACATAGCCAACGCCATACCGATTCGCGAGTTCAGGCATGTCCAAGTCTTCGATGTCTGACCACTCGTCGTCGTTGTCGTTAACAGGCAGACTCGACTCTTCGGACACAGCATAAGCATACCCTCCACCGCCACCGGGATCCCGGTGAATCTGAATAGCCTCGATAGGCGACGGTGCAAAGACGTATAAAGCGATGGGATCCGGAAGAAACGGACGCACTTCCTCATGGATTTCCTTCCAGCGAAGGTCGACCAGTTCGTTGATTTCGGCTGGCTTGCCCATCTTTGCGTCGCACAAGCGCATGCCCATTAGGACGACTTCGCAGAAGCGGTCGTTCTTTGCTCGGTCTTGCTCTTCTGACATCTCCGCCGATCGGCTGCGCATGTCGTAGGCGAACGCTACATAGTGCTCCCGTAGCAAGGTGTGGGTCAACACGATGGTTGAGGAATTGATGTCAAACTCCCAGAGAGGACTTGTCATCATGGCAATCTCCGGCGTTGGATTTTATTCGACTCGTTGTCAAGATACAAGGTTGGTTGATTTTGAGATATATAGGAAATGTTGTGGGTATGATTGAGAAACAACAAGATCGTGAGAGGTTTTCATAAGCCTAGAAGTAGACTGGAGGGTGATTCGAGAGCTCGGGGATCCCGCGCATTGACGCATTTTGCGTGATAACAGGGTTTCCAGGCAACGAAAATCGAAGTGATACAGTTCGTGAATTGTTCAATCTATACATGGCTTTGTTGATTCACTGATCTCGAATTAGCTGGGTTTAGCGCTAACTGCACTTGATAACACGTGACATCGTCGGAACCCAGATTCAAGACAGGCGGAAAGAGTTGATGCCCTATCTTTGGCAGGTGAGAAGTGACCGACAGAATGTTTGCTAGATGGAAAAGATTGCAAGAGCACACGTGGAGCAAGCTGGCTATGTTTTTCTGCACGCTCTAACTATTTCGAAACAGATTTCCTAAGTTTTAGTCCCAACCGCGACTCGTGCATAGGTTCCTAACATTACGCTGCCATGCCGTTATCTTCAAGAAGCATGAAGACAGGCAGAATACAACAATACACTGATGAGCAGGCCATCACATTCAGAAAGCTATCTGGGGAAGTGGGGAAGCGTTGAAGTCACTGATTGGGACAGAAGATTTCGAGCTGCAAGAGACTTCACTATCAACAACTTGAGCGATGGTCTCTAGAGGTGAAACAACCGATTAATCACAATCACATGGTATCCTAAGTCCATTAAAAAGGTTGATTGTGAATATCGCGATAATCTAGGTCATAGCAGTTCTTAATCCGACCTGTAAGACCACAATCACTCGGAGCCCAAACGCGGAACACATTTACCTGTTCGCCGCCATCCCGCTTTATGCGACTATGCCTACATCAAATGCGACCCCCACTCAAGTTCTCGATAGCCATACTTCCTCACGCGTCGGAGATGCTCCTCTTCTCGCTGCTTCACGGACTCCAAATAATCTGGATCATCGGCACCTCCTGGAAGGCCGGGCAGATTCTTGACACGGGGCCATTCGGGGAGCTGAACGTCCGTGTGCGGCTTCTTACTCAAGTACTCGTCGTAGGTCTTGATACCTGATGCCTTCCAGAGATGATATTCACGGACGGTGATCTTCTTGTTGCTGGGCGCAGGCTTTTCCGCGATGTTGGAGACGGGGGCGTCTGCTTCGAGACCCTGTTTAAAAATTTTGTCAGTAATTGCCAGGTCTCGGTAGGAGTTGGAAACTTGGCCTACAGTGTTTGGTCGCTTATCCAACACGCTGCCATGCTTCTTCTTCTGCTCCGCCTTGTATTGGCGAAACAGTTCTAGATCGGAGACGCCCGGAGTCGGCTTGTTACCCGTGTAGAAGTTCACCATGCTTGTTATGTAGATGACGTGTAGTTTTTGTGTGGGTAGAGTGTGTAGAGGTTGTGCTGTGTAGGCTAGGGTTGCGATGCGGACCGCTGATAGTCGGGAACGATTTGATATAGGACGAGTGTTTTTATGCTAAGCAGAATTGGACTAGCATTCACAGTCGGAGCGATGTGGGCTAACAACCTCCAGGCGGCAAAAAATAACGGCGAGTACTCAAAACTGCCTAGTGCCAAAGTTTACGACGTGATGGTAGGCATCTTGTCTAGGAAAGTAAAAATCGTACTGTGAGACCACACACGAGCGATTATGAATTAAATGCTTCTCAAGATCAACTTGTGGAGGCACCTGGTGCAACAGTCATGCGGACGTTGTGCACGCTCTGATTATACACCTGCACATACGTACTGATTAGCTTCTAACGCCTTTATCACCAAGACTTAGTTTCATGAAAGATAACCCGCATGGTGAATATAGTTAGAGGGTGAATGAGGTGAATGATGTATTGCATAATTAAATCTAGTAGCTAAACGAAATCTGTAGAAGGACACGCGGATTGCTCTGCTACGTCACACAATGACATTTACAGAAAAAATCAGCGATAATAACCGAGAGTCCTTACAATCACTGGAGAATCTTGTCACTACGATCTTCCCAGCCTTTGACCTCAAGTGCATGGCGCGCCTCTACCTCCCGCACCAACTTCTCCGCTAAGCCAGCTTTTGGCATGCTGCCAATCTGGTAGTAGCTCAACTTCATCGCATGCCCACTAGAAAGGTCAAGTGGGAATTTCTTTGGCCGAGCAGGCGGTTTCAACAAAGCATCGAGCTGCTTAGTTGTAAGCTCAGACGTACCGGCGGTCTGGAACTTGTAGTCGTTCGCGGCCGACGGCGTGAGATCCCTAACATCATCATGATCTGAAATCCCACCACCAACTGTGAGCTGTTCCTCCGCTACGGATGACTGAGACATCATGAGTAGCGCTTGCGCAGCGTCGTTTTGGCTACGTTGCTCTGATGACTGAGAGAGCATGAGTAGCGCGAGCGCAGCGTCGTGTCGGCTACATTGCTCTACAATTTCCTCCGCCGCCGCATTCCTTGACTCATGCTTTATGCTTGAGTCAGTGTGGTTCTCCGGGGTGGCCTTGGAATCGGTAAGCTTCTTCGGTGCCACTTTGGATGATTTCGCTAAGGCTTTCTTCCGAGGTAGTTGAGGTGATAACTTTGGAGTTGACTTAGAGGCTGTAGCACGAGCAGTAATGGCTGTCTTCTTCACCTTGCGACGTGACTTGGTAATGGTCTTACCTTCAAGCGGGTCACTGGAAGATTCTCCAAAGGACGCATACTGTGCAGCCTTCCGGACACGACCTGACCGACGAGGGGCAGGGGCGTCTTCAGCAGCGAAGTGGTTGGACTGTGAATTACCTGAGGCTATAGCAGGATGTGCGCTTGAGTTATCAGAGTTCATATCGGGTGTACTGATCGATAGGCTGGAGTCAGGTCCTGAGTCTCGAAAGAATGTAACCAGACGCTGAATGAGGGGCGTCTCCTGGCTAGTAGTGATATCTGGTGAGAACATAATGTCAGAGTACTATACCTGAGTGATTCTAATACAGTTCAGTGTGATATACTTTTGTTCTTCAAAATGATATACTTTTGTTCTTCAAAATGGAAGCTTATCTAGCCATAATTATCTCCATATGCCACTACACAATGATCATTGAATGTTGCAAAAGCTGTGGTTTGTATCTCACAAAGCTCCAAGATCGCGACACTGTGGCTATACAATGCGACGAGTATGTTGTATACTACCTGTTAGTGATAATATCACCGTTGGGCAGCTACAGTGTCTGCTCGAACAGGGACACCGAGACAAAATGAAGTACCAAGGGCTATCGTGGCTTATGACTTTGTTGCGCTTTGCCTTCCTGCCCTTAGGCTTCCGAGTCAATTTTTGTGGTCACCCAACTGGTGCGTTGACACCGATGCTCCCGTCAGTATTAGACCTGAAATCTTAAAAAAAGATGTGCCAAAGTTGCCTGGCCCCGTTTTCACACATTCAAAGCAGCATGAATCACACAAACAGACACACACGAAGATTCCTCTGGTTACGATCCAGGCAGATATTTTAATGAGCCTATGGGGGCGTCGAGGCAGTTCACATTGTTGCATTTTGATTCTTCTTGCTATTCTTCTAGGTCCAATCATCGTCATCTTCTAACTCCATGTTGCTGTCATCTTCGTCGTCCGGTTCCATGCCCCAGTCGTCTTCTTCCTCCGAGCCTGAAATAACATGTCTAGAGCGGCCACGACCACCACTGCTGCTGGAAGATGAAGTAGCTTCTCTGCTCTTGCCATTGGACTCAGGCGTTGCCTCCCCTCTCTTGCTTCTGGCTTCGGCCGTCAGCTCGCTTCTCTGCTTCCAATCAAATTTTTCTTTGCTAGACCCCAAACCATCCTCATTCCACATGTCTTCATCCTCGAGAGCCGCTTTAAGCATCTTGCCATCCGTCATGCTCTGATTTCCGCTGTGATCTACCAGACGGTGACCTCTCTGTGTTTCCTCCTTCACCGCTCCCGCAGGGTATCGCTCAGGCCACCCTTCCTTCTGCCAAGCAGTCCGCCTCGAGTACGCAAGAAGACCGGACTGATCCACCACACTTTCCAGTCTTGGATTAGCATACTGTGGCTCCAGCGGCTTAAGGATCTGGCCAATCTCTGTGAATACCGCGTCATCTGGATCGGCGGTGATGAGGCCGAGAATAACGCGAGTTCGACGTGTGCACTCGACAGCTATTTGCATGTGCATATCTCGATGCTCGGACAACTTAGACAGGGCGTCGCTGTAGACGCCCAACACAGATCGGCGGTCGGCCCCAGCGCAGTTTTCATCGCCACCGACGGGTACGCCCCCCGAGAAGCGGCGTCGAGTTTCGCGGAGTCTCGTGGCTGTTTCCTCAGATGGCGTGATTTCGTGTTTGTGAACAAATGGAGTATGTGTCGCGGTATCATCCGAAAGGAACTTGCTGAATCGAGGCGAGTAGCCCATGATCGTTTTGTTGGGCTTTTTGCCAGGTGTGTTGAGTTGTGACATTGAGGAATCAGATTGAAAGGTACCCAGAGGGGAACTTTCAATGTTTTCAGTGCCTTCGGTTGAGTTGCGCGAAGGCATTCGATGAACCGTAAGCGGAGGTGTTGGTAGCAGTGATCGGTACATTGTGATCTGATTTATGTAGAACGGAACCAAGTTTGGTAATTCGAATATTGAGATTGTCGGCAAGCACTGTTGGGTACCACGGGTGCGATAGAACAAATAACGTAGGGGCAGGTGCGGACATCTGAAGAAGTCATGTTTCACTTGCGGTTGCGAGTTTACGTGCAATAATTTAGCTTGGCATTGTGAATGATAGGTGAAGATGACTTCGTACCTCACCAACTGAAAGCTAAATCAGACGGCGCCAAGAACTGGCCAATAAGATGCGCTAAAAACCCCAGATATTGCTTTACACACCCTAGTTCGCGGTCGTCTCGTGATACGCTAGTCAAATGTTGGAGGACTGCTGCTTCCCGGCTGACTGCTGCTTCGCTGAGATCCTAATCCCACTCAAAGAGTGGCTTTTCTCCTCGCATCCTACGCATGAATTTTCTATTCCTTCATTAGCCATGGCCTTGCAAAGACTACCAATATCGCCACTCACGAGCGCCTGTTGAACTTTTGCAGCCTCGCATTCACTTTGTTTTGTGCGTTTGCGCGTCGCACGTTTGTCAGACCAAAAATCATGACCAGCTTGTCCGGCTTCTGCACAGTCGACTCGATTCTCGTGTCCCTCGTTCCACCTGGAACTTGTTCCTCCCCCTTCCTTTTGATGGACCTAAACTGGTAGCTCCTGTGGTAGTATGCAGCTGCACCTGGTCTTGCTGTGCCCTTGATGCTGTTTTCCCTTTCTTCCACCCAAGTGACAGGAGGAAACTTGGGGCCATGACGCACGTTTGGAATGATTGGAGCCGGCCTTGGGGCGCTGAGAGCGGGTGGATGTGAAGGGGGCAAGCTGTACAACTGTACTGGTTGTTGTGGCGGCGGTCGGCGAGCAGCCAATCTGCCGGACGGCTCGTGAGGCCGGCGCAGGTGATCATCTGATCTGGCCGCAGCGAAGCCCTCAGGTGGCTCGTTGGCAAAGCGCTGATGCGGTCTTGGTCGCTGTGGTAAGATTGGCCTATTGGCGGCCGGTGCGACAGAGAAGACAGACACATTGGGAGTGCGGAACGCCAGTGTGCTGACTCTTGCAAGGACTTTATCGCCTTGCTCGACGTCCAAATCCTTGATCTGTGGCCTGTCAGTAGAATCTCAAGGCCTCCGCGGACGTGTCTGACCTTCTTCGGTGGCATTGTGTAAAGACTTTGTGTTGCAGTATTAGTTCGTGCGGGCTTTGGGGAAGTGTATGTATCTACTGACGAGATTTGCGCAAGAAGAAACTCAGCTGTCCCGATCCAGCCTAGTATCGTGCGTCTATTCACTGCTTGGGCAGTGACCAGAACAGAGACCTGGGCGAGCTTGCTTAAGTTATCAAATGAGTTTGAGGAGAGGTTTTAGAGCTCTTTACGTTCCTTTAGGAATCGATCTGATCCAATTGAAGAACATATCAGCGTTCCCTTAAATCCTCACGTTCGCGCTTCTTGGCCGGCATACCAGATACCATATGCTAAGGCAGGTCCATAACAACCATACTCCACTCGTACGCCCACCTATGGTGCCTGGAGGGTTTTCACGAATGGGGCGTAGTACAACAGGGACTTTCCGTTATTCAGGTCGCCGCCCAAACTTTAAAGACACGAAAATATGCGCTCTACCTTGATAGCAAGCCGCATGTGTACACAGAGTCTTTTACAACTTGGGGACTAACATATCGCATTTAGCGAAGGTCACTATGAACCGACAGATTGAATTGAGATAAAAAAACTTGGTTCTAGGGTGCAGGTGCGATTATATATGCCAGTGAATCGTAATGGTTACCCTACACATTCTACTGCGGGACTTGGGTACAGTATCTACGAACCTCCAAAGCAGCTCTCTTTAAATAATGCACAGGTAACATATATGTCCTCATTTTCGAATCATCGCTGAGAATGTACAGTTGCGTAAAACAAGATTTGACAAATACGTAACAGCTTCATCATTTGCTAAACGATTTAATCTAAGCTGTCATAGTTTCCCGATAGCCTGATCCGCGGAAACTAGCCTAAGCAAACGAGCTCGAACGCGATATCTATTCAAGAGTCCCAAGCTGACAGCCGTCCAATCCTTACAATTCTCCACAGCTAATAGTGGCGCTGCGAGACAAGATAGAAGCACATCGCTAGCAACACGCTGATCCTCGTCGTCCCCAGATGACTCACATCGTGTCGAGAAATGGACGAGCGAGTTGCCAAATACATACAGTATTAGGTCATCTCTTGAGATCCAGGGTCTCTAGCTTGGGCCCTTCACCCGCTTGTTGGACTAATTTTATCTTGGGCGCTTCTTAGAGTTCACAGAATTCTCATCCAGGTATTCCTCATCGTCCGTATCTTCACCGTCAACCTCGTCCTCGCTGCCAGAACCGGCGGACTGGTCGCTGGTGATGTCATCATCCAAAGAGCCTTCGTCGTCACTGTCGTTCTTCTTTTTCTGTGACTTCTTCCAGATCAGCGCAGCAGGGAAGTCCTCGGAAAGTCCATCGCCAACATCATCACCTGGAAGCTCGAGCAAGGGGTCGTATTCTTCCTCGGGGAGCTGATACGGCTGGTCAGTATAGTCCCTAGTTGCAGCGGTGCTCTGGGCGTCGTTTACTAGAAGCTCCAAGAGGTGGTCGTATTCCTCCTCGGGGAGCTCATACGGCGGATCAGTGACGTCCATGTCTTCACCGTTGGCAGAGTCGACATCATTCGCATACTCGTCTTCGTCAGCAGGTTCAACATGTGTCTCAGACTCGATATCTTGCTCGGCATTGACATGCCTACCAGCTTGAATCCCGTACCTAATGTCATCGACTTCCGCGTAGAGCTCCCAACGGCTTGTGCGCCTATTCAGCCAGTGCTGCCACACCTCACGCGAGCGGAAGCCGAGCAGCTGCCAGTCCTGGGGCTTGGAGGAAGGGTCGCCATTGTGGGCATTTGTGTTCTGGCGTGACATTGCAGGGACGGAAGAACAAGAATCTAAAGGCGAGCGGGTGCTGTTGGAGCTGTTGGAGCTGTTGGAGCTGTTGGAGGACGGGGGCTGGACTCGGAGAGTGTGTGCGTGCTGGAGAGCGTTTCGACGGCGATAGAAAAGAGGTTGAATGTGTGCAAGAGATAGCTTGAGATGTTCGTCTTTCGGTGTATGCGTTTATCGAGTCAGTTATATGGATGGTTGAGGTTGAGCAGTCAAGGTGATCAGAGGTGGTATAACGAGCGAGAGGAGCGGTAGCAAGGAAAGGCATAAGAAGCTCGAGGCGAGGGCCATACTGAAGAATGGTGATTGCTTTTCATAGCCGTACTTGACGTTGTTTGAATCTATACAAAAGTCTTCCACAATGTGAAAACGCGGAAGGCGTGGCAGGCCGCCGCTAGTGGAAAGTGAAATGATAGTCTCATGCTCTCCAAATTCACAGAAGAGGAGGCGGTGTATATGCTCGCACAGAGCAAGCTGCTTGATACGGGCATGCTTGATGTTGTGAGCATGGAATCCAATTCAAGCGCGGCGAACAAACTCTGAGCCCATGTTTGACCCATTGTGCAGCTGGCACTGTAGCGTTCGAGGCTGAAAACGCGGTTTTGAAGCCCTGCAACGTCTTCTTCCCGCACCGGACCCTGGACCGTCAACGCATCCGCCCGGCGCCCATCCAAACGGCGCATTTTTCTCGCCAATGTCGCTGCTGAAGGCTCAACACGGGGACCATAGTCAGAAAACCTGGAGACCTGGGTGGAGATCGAAATATAAGAGGCAGACCCGCAGCCCGAAGACATATCGAATGAAAATCCAAGTTCGCGAGATTAATGCGCCGGATTCTTACATCTCTGGTGTCTCGCCCAGTCAGCGAAAACATTCTTCCTCCACACACTCCTCCACAT